>VFQT010000374.1_pt1 | contig 67321 bp, 63 predicted proteins | sample 3512381 | NCBI WGS metagenome assembly VFQT01 (sample SAMN10412376, study PRJNA504923) | tailings metagenome | isolation source: Relicate 2 Philex TSF3 active mining site | place: Philippines: Tuba, Benguet | collected 2017-08-29
CAAGGAAAAATGGAGAAGCACCTTCTCCTGTGTGTGTTGATTTTCCTGGAACAAAAGAAGGTGTGCGTGGCATGGCTTTTGTTGAAACGATGATTCGTTCAAGCCAAACAAAGGCTTGGGTTGATTTTATCCAATAATGAATAATTATGACTACAATCAAAGGACCTGGTATTTTTCTGGCACAATTTATGGGGGAGAATGCACCCTATAATGACTTGCGTTCAATCTGTCAATGGGTTAAATCATTAGGGTACCAAGCTGTTCAAATTCCTACCTGGGATCCTCGATGTATTGACTTAAAAAAAGCTGCAACAAGCAAAATATATGCAGATGAAATAAAAGGGCTGGTGGAGGAGTGTGGTCTTTCTATTTCCGAGTTGTCCACTCATTTACAAGGACAATTGGTAGCAGTACATCCGGCTTACGATACCTTGTTTGATGGGTTTGCACCTCCTGAATTGAAAGGAAACTCAGCAGCCAGAACAAACTGGGCTATTGAGCAAGTCAAATATGGCGCTAAAGCATCTCAACATATGGGGCTCACCGCCCATCCCACTTTCAGTGGTTCTTTACTGTGGCACACTTTTCATCCCTGGCCTCAAAGACCTGCCGGGCTGGTGGAAGAGGGTTTCAAAGAATTAGCACGAAGGTGGATACCCATTCTAAATTATTTTGATGAATGTGGAGTTGATGTTTGCTATGAGGTACATCCCGGTGAGGATATTTTTGATGGGGTCACTTATGAACTTTTTTTAGAAGCCGTACATCAACACCCCAGGGCTTGTTTGTTGTATGATCCCTCTCATTTTGTGCTACAGCAGCTAGACTATTTAGCTTATATAGATCATTATCACCAGCGGATAAGAGCGTTTCATGTGAAAGATGCAGAATTTAATTCATCAGGGAAGCAAGGCACATTCGGAGGATATCAATCTTGGGCAAATCGGGCAGGTCGTTATCGATCTCCAGGCGACGGACAAGTTGACTTTAAATCAGTTTTCAGTAAGCTTGCGCAATATGATTATTCAGGTTGGGCTATCATGGAATGGGAGTGCTGTATCAAACATCCCGAGCAAGGCGCAATAGAGGGGGCTTCATTTATTCGTAACCATATTATACGCGTAACGGAGAGAGCTTTTGATGATTTTGCCTCTAGCGGAACTGATGTTTCAGCTAATAGAAAATTATTGGGATTGGATTAAATCATATTTTTAATTTCTAATTTGAACATGCTATGTTACACAGACTTACTATTTGCTTGACCATCTTGTCCTGTTTTTTTGCTTGTCAAAATGCTGCTGAACAGAAGACTGCTACTGCCGAAACATCCATTGAGACCAGCATCACTGCAACTAAAAGAGATCCTGTTTACGTGAAAGGGCTGGAGTTGGTTGGGAAGAGTGATTGCCTGACTTGCCATAAGATTGACGATAAACTCATTGGACCTTCTTATAAAGAAATTGCAAAAAAATATGCGGGGGCGCCTAATGATGTAGTTACTGCGCTTGCTCGCACTATCATACAGGGCGGTTCCGGAAATTGGGGTAATGTACCCATGACTCCACATCCAGCTGTTTCACAAGAGGATGCTGAAACGATGGTTCGTTACATCTTAACTTTAAACTAATAGTCATGCATTTAGTAATTGTAATTTCTTTTTTACTCATTTCCCTTTTTTCGCAGGCGCAGCAAAAAGCTAATACCCTGTCTCGGGATGAAAAAAAAGAAGGCTGGACATTATTATTTGATGGGAAGTCAGTAAGTGGTTGGCATAAATATGGTGGTAAGCCAGTGGGTGGCGCTTGGAAAGTTGAGGAGGCTGCTTTAGTATTAGATCCTACACAAAAGAATGATTGGCAGGTATTGGACGGGGGAGATATTGTCACCGATCGGGTCTTCAAAAATTTTCATCTAAAATTGGAGTGGAAGATTGCTCAGAATGGAAACAGCGGAATTATGTTTTATATCCATGAGGACACTGCAAAATATAAGTGGCCTTGGATGTCTGCACCGGAGATGCAAGTACTAGATAATAATGGACACGCTGATAGTAAAATAATCAAACATCGTGCTGGAGATCTTTATGATTTAATTGCTTGTAAGGAAGAGACCGTTCGTCCATATGGAGAGTGGAACCAGGTTGAGATTCGTTGTGTTAATGGACAACTAGATTTTTGGCTAAATGGTGTAAACGTAGTTTCTACACAACTATGGGGAGTGGAATGGAAAAAAATGATCGCTGGGAGCAAATTTGCAAAAATGAATGGCTTTGGTGCTTATTCACAAGGGAAATTGGGATTACAAGACCATGGTGATAAAGTATGGTATCGAAACATTAAAGTAAGAGAGCTTTGATGTTAGCCCTCTACCGTTGCAATCTTTAAAACATTTGTGGGCAGGTGAAGGTGCACCGGTGTGCTTCCTGTACTTACCACAACATCTCCTTTCTTAAGGAATCGTCTTATTTTCAATATATCTATCTGATCTTGGAAAATATCATCTAAACTTTCTTCTTCATCATAGAAAAAAGCACGAACGCCCCATGAGAGGCTTAGTTGATTCACTAAATGCCGCTTTTTAGTAAAAACATATACAGGTGCTTTGGGACGATAGCTGCTTAGCATGAATCCTGTGTAACCACTTTGTGTCATGCCAATAATGGCCTCTGCATTGACGTCCTCTGCCAATTTACAAGCGTTATAACAAATTGCATCACTCAATAAGGAAGGGGAGTGAGCTTGCGGTCTTAGCATCTCGTCTCGGTTATAATAATATGCTTTTGCTTCTACTTCTAAAATAATGCGAGTCATGGTTTCAATAACCAGGGTCGGGTGGTTACCCACTGCAGTTTCACCGCTTAGCATTAACGCATCAGCACCCTCTAGCACCGCATTAGCCACATCGGTAATTTCACTTCTGTTTGGCTTTACACGATCAATCATGCTCTCCATCATCTGAGTGGCTACAATCACTGGCTTTGCACGGTGGATGCATTTTTTAATGATATCTTTTTGAATAAGTGGCACTTCTTCAACCGGTAGCTCAACACCCAAGTCACCTCTAGCGATCATGATACCATCGCTTTCTAAAATAATCTCGCGCAGGTTTTTGATTGCTTTTGGCATTTCAATCTTTGCAATCACTTTTGCGGTGTGCTTATGTTTAGCTATAATATCTTTTAGCTGTTTGATACAGGCCGGTGTTCGAACAAATGAAAGTGCAATCCAGTCAATCTGGTGTTGAAATATGAAAGAAAGATCCTCTATATCTTTTGGGGTAAGTGCAGGTAAGGAAATATCGGTATCCGGCAGGTTTACCCCTTTTTTAGGATAGAGCATTCCTCCTAGTAGCACTTTTACGCGAACATCTCGCGAAGGGAGAATTTCTACCACCTCTACTTCAATTTTTCCATCGTCAATAAGAATTTTCTCTCCTTTTTTGACATCATTGTGTAAGTTGTCATAGGATACAAATACACGTTCTTTGGTACCAATAATTTTTTCATTGGTGAACAAAAAATGATCCCCTGTTATTAATTCAATCGCTCCATTTGTTAGCTCTCCAACCCGGAGTTTAGGGCCTTGCAGATCCGCTAATATTGAAATATTATAAGGTTGGCTTTTGTTGATCTGATGAATGAAATCGATGATGGTTGCTTTTTCCTCGTGTTTTCCGTGTGAAAAGTTTAGGCGGAAAACATTTACGCCCGCTTTGACTAAGGCTAACAACTTTTCATACGTATTGCAAGCCGGTCCAACCGTTGCAACTATTTTGGTTCGTTTGGTGGCGTGTTGTCGACCTGCTTCGTTATCGTATTCCTGGTGAAGATATTTATCAATATTTTTTGTCATACAGATGCTAATTTAACTAGCCAGGATTTTAACAATATCCAGCCATTCGTCACTGATTTTTCCTTTTGTTTTCACTGCTTTTTCAAGAGGGATGTAATTCATCTTATTGTCTTGAATTCCCACAAATACATTGTGTCTTCCTTGTAGTAAGCTTTCTACTGCATGATAACCCATACGACTGGCAATGATTCTGTCTAAACAACTTGGGGAACCCCCACGTTGGATATGACCTAGGATGCACACACGTATTTCTGCTTTTGGGAGATTTTCTTTTAAAACTTTACTCACTTGGTCTGCGCCGCCAAAATCATCCCCTTCCGCTACCACAATCAGGTTTACCATTTTTTTTCGGCGCTCTTTTTCTTTTAAGGACTTTATGATGGAGTTGATATCCGTTTTGCGCTCCGGTATTAAAATATTTTCAGCACCTGTGGCTATACCGCTATGCAATGCAATATATCCTGCATCACGGCCCATTACCTCAATAACAAAGACCCGGTCATGGGCATCCATGGTGTCTCTTATTTTATCGATCGCTTCAACTGCCGTGTTGACTGCTGTATCAAAGCCAATGGTAAAATCAGTGCCAGAAATATCCTTATCAATCGTACCTGCAAGGCCAATACAAGGAATGTTGAACTCACTACTAAATTTATTGGCGCCTCTAAATGATCCATCTCCTCCAATAATTACTAGTCCGTCGATTCCTCTTTTCTTTAAATTATCATATGCTTTTTGACGTCCTTCTTTTTCCATAAACTCCAAGCACCGAGCTGTTTTTAAAATCGTGCCACCTCTTTGTATGATGTTGGCAACAGAACGTCCATTCATTTTAATGATATCATCTTCAATCAAACCTTGATACCCTCGCATAATTCCATATACCTCTAAACCATAGTAGAGTCCAGTTCTAACTACTGCACGAATTGCTGCATTCATCCCCGGAGAATCACCTCCCGATGTCAAAACCCCGATCTTGGTTACTTTTGATGACATGTATTCAAAAAAATTAAGATGCTAAGGTACGTGTTTTCTTTAGCTTTACCCTATGAAAATACTGGTTACAGGTGCTAACGGTTTTTTGGGAAACTATCTCTGCCACGCTTTATTGCTAAAAGGGTATCAGGTAATTGCCACTGGACGGGGTGCTTGTCGATTACCATTTTCTGCAAATCCTAATTTTACTTTTTACACCATGGATTTGATTGACCTTAATCAAACCAGAACAATCGTTAGTCAGTCAAATCCAGATTTTATTTTTCATGCTGCCGCAATTGGTAAGCCCGATGATTGTGAACTAAACAAGGAATTAGCTTCTGCTATAAACACTATGGGTACTCGGCAATTATTGGAATTAGCCGCAATTGCAGCTATTCCCTTTTGTTATATCTCAACGGATTTTGTTTTTGATGGCGATGCCGGAAATTACAGGGAGGAGGACTGCGTTTGTCCCGTAAATCATTATGGCGTTACAAAAGCAGCGGCAGAATTGTTGGTTAGATCGTATGCAAGTGAATGGTCCATTGTTAGAACGGTGCTGGTGTATGGAAGACCTATGACGGGTCGTTCAAATTTACTTTCCATTGTGCAAGAAAAGTTAGCCGCTGGACAGCCTTATGCTGTGGTTGATGATCAAGTCAGGACGCCTACTTACGTAGAGGATCTTGTTGCAGGATTGCTACTGATTTTGGAGAAGCGTGCCACAGGAATTTATCATTTGTGTGGGGAGGAAGTGTTAACTCCCTTTCAAATGGCAACAAAAACTGCTATCTATTTAGGAATGGATCCCGGGTTAATAATCCGTACCAACTCGGCCGCATTCAAGCAACCTGCACGTAGACCATTAGTGACTGGACTGGTAATTGAAAAAGCAAAGAGAGAGCTGGGTTTTTTACCACGTAGTTTTGAGGAAGGTCTGCAAGCTACTTTTAGTTCATCATGAGAATATTGACGCTGCGCTGTAAAATATTGAATGCAATTTCTGCCATTAAATTTTCTTTATCAAGAGTTGGATTAACCTCTGTGATTTCAAAGCAGCATATTTTTCGATTCTGCATAAACTTGCTGACTAAATCCTCCGCTTCTCTTTCGCGGAGTCCATTTCCAACAGGTGTTCCCGTTCCTTTTGAGATGGAGGCATCTAGGCAATCAACGTCAAATGATAAATAAATATCCGTGCAATCTGATAGGTAGCGTAGAATGGATCGAACAATATTTTCAGCCCCTTTACTTCTAACTTCTTTCGCGGAAATTTTTTTGATTCCCAGCCGGTCCAAAAGATTTTTTTCTTCTTTTTCAAAATCCCTGAGTGAGATATAAACTATATTATCCGGAGAAACTTTGGGACAGATTTTTCCTATGTTTTTTAATTTGTTCCAATATTCAATTGTCAGCGAATCAGGCTTGTGCACTGCACATTCTTTGTTATCCATGCCTAGCGAGATAGCCATTGGCATGCCATGCATATTACCCGATGGCGTGGTGTAGGGGGTGTGTAAGTCTGCATGTGCATCTATCCAGATTACTCCCAACTTACTTTTTGGTTTTGCCATGCGAATCCCCGCAATAGTAGCGCCTGCCGTGGCATGATCTCCGCTGAGTACCACTGGAAAAAAGTTATTTTTTAACGTATCACTTACGGCTTTTCCTACCCGTTCGTACATCGTGTACATACCCTTTACCCGTTTAGCATAGGGAGATTCGATGGGTTCATGTAACAACCTATTCTCTGTAGGGATTTTTTCAGACGGGAAATGGATGAAAAAATTACTCATGAAGTCCAGTGCGGCAATCTTAATTGCTTCAACGCCAAGACTAGCACCCCGGGTTCCGGCACCAATTTCGGAAGGGACCTCTAGAATCTTGATATTTTTCATGGGAACACAAAGGTAAGGCCAAGTGCTCCCAGCCTTTGTAAATCTGCGTTAATTCTACTAGAAGCCAAACGGAATGTAGGATTTGTTATAGGGGGTGCTTACATTTGCATTGCTAAAAATCAGCTGTTTATGTCAAGGTCAATTGCATTTAGAGAAGCCCTTCGTGAGGCCATGTCCGAGGAGATGCGTCGGGACGAACGCGTTTTTTTGATGGGTGAAGAGGTTGCAGAGTATAATGGCGCTTACAAAGTGAGCCAAGGAATGTTGGCAGAGTTTGGCGCCAAACGTGTGATTGATACCCCAATTTCTGAATTAGGATTTTCTGCGGTTGGGGTAGGCGCTGCTCAAAATGGCCTAAGACCTATCGTTGAATTTATGACCTGGAATTTTGCGGTATTAGCTTTAGATCAAATTTTAAATACCGCCTCTAAAATGCTGGCAATGAGTGGCGGACAGATTACTTGCCCCATTGTATTTCGTGGACCTAATGGATCAGCGGGTCAGTTAGGAGCGCAGCACTCTACTGCCTTTGAATCCTTGTATGCAAATATTCCAGGAATAAAGGTGGTCTCACCCAGTAATGGTTATGATGCCAAGGGACTACTAAAGCAAGCCATTCGATATGAGGAGGATCCTGTAGTTTTTATGGAAAGTGAAGTCATGTATGGAGATAAGTCAATAGTTCCTGCTGAAGAATATTACATAGAGCTTGGTAAAGCGGCGGTTGCGAGAAGCGGTCGGGATGTGACAATTGTTTCCTTTAATAAAATGATGAAAGTTGCATTAGGTGCTGCTGATGAGCTTGAAAAGGAAGGCATCAGTGCAGAGGTAATTGATCTTAGGACCATTCGTCCTTTGGATTGGATGACCGTGTTAGAAAGTGTACAAAAAACAAACCGATTAGTGATAGTCGAAGAGCAATGGCCATTTGCATCTGTTTCCTCTGAATTATCTTATCGGATACAAAAAGAAGGGTTTGATTATCTGGATGCACCAATCCGTAGAATCACAGCAGCGGATGCCCCATTGCATTATGCACCTAATTTGGTTACAGCTGCACTTCCAGATGTATCCAGAACTGTTAAACTGGTTAAAGAAGTAATGTATCAATTAAAGTAGTATGCCACTTCAACACCTTCTGTTCGTCCTTTTGATCAATACTTTATTGGTGCTATTGCCTTCATTTGGATTTGCTAAACTATTTGAAAAGGCAGGGGAACAGGGATGGAAGGCTTATGTCCCTTTTTATAATACCTGGGTAATGCAGCGGTTAAGTGGGAGACCTACTCATTGGGTATTTTGGCAATTTATCCCAGTGGTGGGTTGGTTTATTACTCCAGGAATTTTTATTGAATTTTCAAAAGTATTTGGTCGATTCTCCTTGATCGATCACGTTGCCGCAGTTTTCCTAGCTCCATTTTATTTTCCTTGGTTAGCTGCACAACAATCGCTCACATTTGTGAGCAAGGAGGGGGTACAAAAATATCAAAAGCCAGCATGGCGTGAGTGGTTTGATGCTGCCGTGTTTGCTATTGTAGCAGCTACTATTATCAGGACCTTTGTTTTTGAGGCCTACACGATTCCATCAGGTTCCATGGAAAAGAGCTTACTGGTAAATGATTTTCTGTTTGTGAGTAAGTTTAGTTATGGCCCAAGAGTGCCTAATACTCCGTTGGCAGTTCCCTTTGTCCATAATTACATGCCTTTTGGTTCCAGTAAAAAATCTTATACCACAATCGGCGCATTACCTTATATACGTTGGTTTGCCTCTCCCGTTAAAAGAAATGATGCCGTAGTATTTAATTTCCCAGCAGGGGATACCGTGATCAATTTACCCGAGTATCAATCAAAAGACCCTTATTATGATGTATGTCGTCGGCTTGGGAATGGGAATATCGATGCTGGAAGAAAAATTGTGTTGAATGATCCAGCCAACTATCCGCTGGCCATTCATGCCAATGATAAAACTGATAATTATATCAAGCGCTGTGTTGCTATACCAGGAGATGTCCTTAGTTTGAAAGGAGGGCAACTATTTATTGATGGGAAAAAAGTAGTTCCTCCCCCAGATGCCCAATACACCTATTCCTTTCGCTCAACAGTACCCTTAGATCCAGAAATTATGAAGGAGGAATTCAATACCACTGAGTTTGGTATGGATATGTCTGGTCGCTATGTCATCAATCTCCCTTACAATAAAGTTGAAAAGTTCAAGTCTCAGCCCTTTTTAGAGGGTCCGTTAGTGGCGGATGACGAACCTTATGAATCTGTAGCAGTGGCTGATATGGATCCACGGACTACCTCCGGAGATGTCTATCCTTACGATACTACCTATTTCAAATGGACAAAAGATAATTATGGACCCGTTTGGATCCCAAAACAAGGAGAAGCAATCCCATTAAATGACTCAACCTATATTCTCTATGAGCGAGTGATTCGCGTGTATGAGAATAATGATCTATATCGGGAAAATGGAAAAATCTTTTTGAATGGGCAACCGGCAACTGTTTACACATTTAAAATGAACTATTACTGGATGATGGGGGATAACCGTCATGGTTCACAAGATTCACGCTTTTGGGGGTTTGTTCCAGAGGACCGGATAGTTGGAAAAGCCTGGCTAATTTGGTTTAGTTGGGAAAATGGACCTCGTTGGAATCGGTTGTTCCGAACAGTCAAATAACTTAACTTTAAAGGCTCCTGATTGGGAGCTTTTTTAGTTAGTCGAGAGTATGAAAAAGGAGCAATACCAATTTAATTATTATCGTGTAAGTGATCGCACGGAACTTCCGCCGGAAGATTTATCCCTGTTGATTGCTGCGAATAAGGCTGCTCAAGAGGCATATGCTATCTACTCTAATTTTAAAGTTGGGGCAGCTGCAAGGCTTATAAATGGTGAGATTATACTGGGATCAAATCAAGAAAATGCCTCGTATCCTGTTGGCGTATGTGCAGAGCGCGTGCTATTGGGCAATGCAGCAGTACAATTTCCCGGAGTTGCCATAGAGACGCTTGCCATCACGTATCTGCTCATGGATCGTAAAAGTGACTGCCCTGTTTCACCCTGCGGCATGTGTCGTCAGGCACTAAGTGAGTTTGAGTCACGGGTCAATCATCCTATCCGGCTTATTTTGGCTGGCGAATTAGGAGATCTACTCATCGTGAATGCCTCCATCGATTTGCTTCCTTTTGTTTTTCAACGACAACATCTTCATTAATTGAAATACAACAATAACCAATGAAATCCCAGCCGAAAAACTCCCGAAGAAAATTTATAAAAAATGCAGGTATTGCAGCTACAGGCTGGATGATAATTCCTCGTTCAGTGTTGGGAAAAGGTTTTATTGCACCCAGTGATAAGCTAAACGTTGCCGGAATTGGAGTGGGAGGACAAGGTGCTGGTGATCTTGCTCAAATTGCTAAGAGTCCCTACGTGAATATCGTAGCCTTGTGCGATGTGGACGACAGGCAAGCAGCTCGCTCAAGAAAAGCTAACCCCAAAGCCAACTATTATAAGGATTTCAGAGAGATGCTCTCGAAAGAAAAAGATGTCATTGATGCCTGCAGTATTTCAACACCGGATCATACCCACGCAGTAGCTACCCTTGCCGCTATGCAATTGGGGAAGCACGTTTACACACAGAAGCCGCTGACACATGATATATATGAAGCTCGTATGTTGACTATGGCAGCAAAACGTTACAAAGTGGTAACTCAAATGGGTAATCAAGGGGGCTCAGGAAATGGCGTTCGAGTTGCACAAGAAATTTATAATGCGGGTTTAATCGGAGATGTCATTGAAGCGCAGGCTTGGACTAACCGTCCAGTTTGGCCGCAGGGTATGCCCGAACCAACTGGCGAGCACCAGGTTCCAGCTGAATTAGATTGGGACTTATGGCTGGGTACTGCAAAACATATTCCTTACAATCCCTCTTATCTTCCTTTTAACTGGAGAGGTTGGTGGGCTTTTGGCACTGGTGCGTTAGGAGATATGGCCTGTCACATCATGGACCCAATCTATCGGATCTTACCAATTCTTTATCCTACTTCTGCAGAATGTAGTGTAGCCACAATTTGGCGAGAAATGTGGAATGACACACCTTCCGCTGAAGCTTGTCCTCCCTCTTCAATTATTCATCTTAATTATCCTCGCACAGATGGAAAGGGTTCTATAAAAGTTTCTTGGTACGATGGTGGGTTACTTCCAGCGAGACCTGAGGAACTTTCACCAGAGGAGCCATTTGGTAATTGGGATGGTGGCGTTTTATTTATAGGAACAAAAGGAAAATTGTTGATGGATTGTTACGGTGCAAACCCAAGATTACTGCCTACACGTTTAATGAAAGAAATAGAGTTGCCTAAACCAACTTTACCACGTGTTCCAGAGGGTCATTATTTGCAATGGGTCAATGCATGTATCGCAGGATATGGAAAGGGGGTTACCAGTTCACCTTTCGAATATGCCGGACCTTTTACAGAAAGTATTTTAATGGGAAATCTTGCCATCCGTAGTTGGATGATTAAAAATCCAAACCTTAAAGGTTGGGACGATAAATATTTAGGCCGTAAGAAGTTAATTTGGGATGCTTCAGCTATGCGCGTTACCAATTTTGAAGAGGCTAACCAATTTGTAAAAAGGGAGTACCGAGAGGGGTGGTCACTTACTTTGTAGTGATCTAATATTTCAGGTAGCGAGCCAATTCAAGACATTCAATTGTTTTATATCCTTCTTTGGTGGGGTCGTAAGATTTGGACAGATCTTCCAGTACGCTAGCGATGGTCTCTATGTTTGAACGAGGGGATAGATAATGCGATTCCAAAGGCTCTTTGATGCGTTTAAAATAGGTTTCAATATCTCGGTGTGTGTAGATCTGACCCTCAGAGGGATCAATAAAAAATGCAGCTTGTAATCCTGGCGTTTCTTGTATGGGTTTAAAATAACCTAGAATGAACTGTTCTGGAAGTTGTATAGACTTAATCGGTAAATCCAATAACTCGCAAAGTACAAGATATAGCAACCCATTACCAGTTTGAGATCCTTTTTTGCTGGATATGACCTTATGTATTAAGTGATCCTCTGTTTTATTTTCATCTCGAGGAATGGTTTTCAATCCAAAATATCCGTATAAAATATTATTAAAAACATTTACTTGCTCCAGTGGGGTGAGATAGTTGTTTAATTCCAGCCAAATATTTCTTCTCAAACGTTCCGTATCTGTGATTACTGGTGCCGTTGCTAAATCTGGGTATTGAAAGGAGGAAGCCAATAAAGCCCCGGTTAACAACTCATGTCGAGAGGCTTCTTTCCAGTCTGTAAAATTTCTTTTGAGTTCTCTTAGTTGTAGGCGGTGAATCAGTCCTTCTATTCTATTTTGGACTTGTTCATTGGGAATGGTTTCCCACCAATGTTCGAGCGTAGGTATAATAGTTGATCCGTAATCAACTATTCTTTTCGAAACTGCCCCAAACACTTCCTCATCGGGATCATCTATCAAGTTGAGCAGGGCAGAAATTTCATTGCTGTTTCCCATACACACAATTTCATGCATGGGATTGATTTTAAGAAGGGGAACTTTTCCACATATCTTAATAGGGCGTCATGTTGGCTTTCTTTTTGCAACTACCAGCCAATCCCAGGGACGAGGCTCCTGGAGCCACCGTGGGGGTTTGACAAATTCGGTATTCCAATTATATTCAATTTTTCTAAACTGAATAGGCTCAAATTGGTGCTGTGTTAAACTCAGCCAAAGTTCATCTTGTAAAAAATGTTTATGCGGAACATTATCAATATTCAACACGCCTTGTTTTAGATTTTTCCAATATTTCAGTGCTTGTTCCTTGGTGACTCTATCGGAAAATTGAGTAGTATCTATGCCGAACTGTTGTTGGATGATTCTGGTTAACAGGTAAGATTCAAGAGAGGGGACAGTTAAAATCAGTGTGCCGCCAGGTTTTATACTGCGTTGGAGGTTCTTTAAAAATAGAGTCCTGTCCTTGGAATGAGGTGTTAATAACGCATTGATACAGATTCCCATTTCTGCGGGTTGCAAACGCAGACGGGTATTACTCATATCGCCCTGCTGGTAAATGACGTTGGTTAAATTCGGGAAAAGTGACTGGGCTATTTTCAAATTGTTTTTGGAAATATCTAGCGCAACTACTTCCTTAAACAAAGGAGACAAAACAGGAAGCCATTTGCCAACTGCACAGCCAATATCAATAACATGATGCCGAGGATTGGCATATTTACGTATGGCTTTTGCAATCCATTTTTTCTTATCATTTTGAAGCACATCAAAAATTTCTTCCTGGTAATGGGGGGCCATTTTCTCCCAGTAATTGCGCTTCATAGATTATTTCTTTTTTTTAGGACTTGCTTTCTTAGTTTTCTTTGGGGCAGCTGTAACTTTCTTTTTTGCAAAAGCACCCGGTACTTGTGTCTCGATGATTGCCTTAATTGCTTCTAGTGAGAGCGCTTTCGCTTCTTCCACTGTGGTGCGAGAGCCGTCTTCCTTTTTGGGGAGATAAATTAATTTTTTTCCATACTTAACCAGTGGTCCCCAGCGTCCATTTTCTAAACTGATTTTTTCTGCTGGCCAGCGGGTAATATATCTGTTCTCTTCTTTTTTAATTTTTGCATCAATCAATTCGTGCATCTCTGCCTCTGTTAAATTTGCAAAATCATATCGACGAGGCACATTAATGAAAATTCCATCCCATTTGATATAGGGGCCAAAGCGTCCGCTTCCTTTTGTAATTGCTTTTTCCTGATAGGTGCCTACGGGTGCATCTGCCTTCTGTTTTTCCTTGATATATCCAATTGCTTTCTCCAGGTCCACAGTGCCGAGATCGGTGCCTTTGGGTAAGGAAACAAATTCTTCTCCCCATTTAACATAAGGGCCAAATCGTCCAACGTTTACTGATACTTCCTTGTCTTCATATTTCCCCATCGGCCCTTGTGCGCCAAAAAGTGCAAGTGCCTCCTCAAAAGTTATTGTTTCAATACTCTGTCCAGTAGGAACCTTAGCAAAACGTGGCTTTTCAGTATCATCTGCTTTTCCGATTTGGATCATTGCTCCGTAACGCCCCATACGTGCTATCACGGGTTTTCCAGAATCAGGATCAGTGCCCAGTTCTCTTTCTCCTTTAATTCGCTCTGCCGTTTCAATAGTTTTATCTACATCTTTTTTAAAAGGCTTGTAAAAGTCCTTTATCATGCTGTTCCACTTCAGCTTTCCGGTTGCTACTTCATCAAATTCATTTTCGATTTTAGCAGTAAAGCCATAATCCATGACATCGTCAAAATACTGTAGGAGGAAGTCAGTTACTACCAACCCCAGATCTGATGGGAATAATTTTGATTTTTCAGCTCCCGTGTTTTCTTGTTCAATTACTTTAGAGATCTTATCATTTTTTAATAGCAGTACTTGAAAATCTCTTCGCGTTCCTTCCTTATCTCTTTTCTCTACATATCCTCTTTTTAAAATGGTAGAGATGGTAGGTGCGTAGGTAGAAGGTCTGCCGATCCCTAATTCTTCTAATTTTTTTACGAGTGAAGCTTCTGTGTAACGCGGTAAAGGACGACTAAATCGTTCTATTGCTTTCATAGAAAGCAGGGGTAATTCCTGGCCCTTTTGAAGGGGTGGGAGCATTCCTTCTTCCTGTTCATTTTCTTTTTCTTCATCATCCCGGTCCTCACGATATACTTTCAAGAATCCATCAAACTTCAAAACTTCTCCGGATGCTGTCAGTTCTTCCTGTTGATTAGTAATACTGATCTGGGCAGTAGTTTTCTCTAACTCGGCATCCGACATTTGGCTAGCCATGGTTCTTTTCCAAATCAATTCATATAATCTTGCCCATTCCGCCTCTTTAATTGTGGCGTTATTCATATAGGTAGGACGAATGGCCTCATGTGCCTCTTGCGCAGATTCGTTCTTGTTCTTAAATTTTCTGAACTGGTGGTATTGCTCGCCGTATTGAGTTCGTACGGTTTCACTAATGGCCGCCAGTGCCGTATCGCTTAGATTGACACTGTCCGTACGCATGTAAGTAATATAACCATTCTCGTAGAGCTTTTGGGCGATGAGCATTGTTCTGGATACACCATACCCTAATTTTCTGGAAGCCTCCTGTTGTAAGGTTGAGGTGGTAAATGGAGGAGCAGGGGAGCGCTTTCCAGGTTTAACCTGAATAGAGGAAACAGTATAATGAGCACCTACACAATTCTTCAAAAATTGATTGGCGCTTTCGGCTGAACTCTGCTTTTTCCCCTCTGCTTTAAATTGCACTAGTTTTCCATCTAAGTCTTTTGCTGAAAAAAGCGCTTCTAGTTTAAAGTGACTAACAGGAAGAAAAGTATTGATTTCTCTTTCTCTCTCTACAATCAATCGTACCGCCACACTTTGTACACGACCCGCACTAAGATTATTGCGCATACTCATTTTTCTCCAGAGTACCGGGCTTAACTCAAATCCTACAATACGGTCTAGTATTCTCCTGGCTTGCTGCGCCATAACCAGGTTCATATCTACTTTTCTGGGCTTTTTTACAGCTGCCTGGATAGCGGGTTTTGTGATTTCATGAAATACGATGCGTTTAGCTTTTTTTGGATCAAGCCCCAGTACTTCACATAAGTGCCAACTGATGGCTTCACCCTCACGGTCCTCATCCGTTGCCAGCCAAACTTCTTTTGATTTCTTAGCGAGTGAAGTCAAGTCTTTGACCACTTTTTCTTTATCCGCTGCTACTTTATATCTTGGTGTAAAATCTTTTTCAAGATCAATCCCCATTCCTGCTTTTTCAAGATCCCTAATGTGCCCAAAACAACTTTTCACTTGAAACTCCTTTCCCAGGATTTTCTCGATGGTTTTAGCTTTTGCAGGGCTCTCTACTATTAATAAATTTGTTGCCATTTGTACAAAAAATTTGCTGCCGGAATGGCCGCAAGTTAGGCAAGAATAGGAAAAATTATTTTAAAGCCCATATAAAGCCCCCTTCTTCGCAGAACTATTACCTTTGCAAGCGCTATGTATAAAATTCAATTTATATTTGAACAGTCGGGTTTAAAGCCTATCGTACTTGAAGGGGTCAAGCCTGGACAGAGTTTGCTTGAAACAGCACTCCTTAATAACATTGAACTACATCATAATTGTGGCGGGGTTTGTGCTTGTAGTACCTGTCACCTTTATGTTGAGCAAGGCGAACAATATTTAGAGGAAATCAGCGACAAGGAAGAAGATTTTATTGATCGTGCCGTTAACCCAAGACTGAATTCCAGATTAGGGTGTCAATGCGTGCTCCTGGAGGGACAGGGTGAGCTGAACATTAGAATTCCAGATCAGTCTCAATTTTTAGGTGAATAATAAATATGCTATGACACATTTTGAGCCCCCGATAAGTTGGAGCGACCACGAGGATATTGCCCTAAAATTATACGAACGATTTGGTGATGATTTTACAGAAAGTAAGATCTACCGTATCCGATTCACAGATCTGCTAGAATGGGTGTTGGAGATACCTGGGTTTACCGGAAAAAGAGAAGAGAGTACTGAAGGACATTTAGAAATGATTCAAAGCTCTTGGGTATATGAGTGGCGGGATAATCAAAAGTGAAATATGCAAGTAGTTGCTGCATTTGAAAATGTTCGTGCCTTCTTCTTTGATATGGATGGGGTACTTACTGATGGAACCCTTTTGCTTGCTCCAGACCAAATGCAGCTTCGTATAATGAATATCAAAGATGGTTTTGCCCTACAACTAGCCATCAAAAAAGGCTATTCTATTTTTATTATTTCCGGAGCTGAGAGTCAACCGGCCAAGGAGCGTCTTCAAAAATTAGGTATTAGTGAGGTACACATGAATGTACCGCATAAGGAAAAATTGGTGTGCGAACTTCTTAAAGAAAAAAATCTTAGCTTCTCGGAAGCTTTATATATGGGTGACGATATTCCGGATTTGGCTGTCATGCAGCGTTGTGCTATGGCCTGTTGCCCTGCTGATGCGGTACCTGAGGTTAAGGCGATCGCTCATTTTATTTCCTCTAAATCTGGCGGAAATGGGTGTGTCCGTGAAATAATTGAAAAGGTGATGCGCGTAAGGGGTGACTGGGAGTTCGATTCAGCAATTACCTCCCAATAATTATAAGCGGGATATGCAAACACTTCGTGGGATTTTAAGACTCGTAAGATTACCTAATCTGCTTTTTATTGGACTCACGCAGTGGTTGTTACAATTTTGTATTTATCAACCCATTTATACAGGCGATCTACCTGCAAATGATAGCAAGCAATTTTATGCGTTATTAGTTGCGTCTTTGTTGATTGCAGCCGGGGGGTATATCATCAACGATTATTTTGATGTGTCTATCGATGAGGTAAATCGTCCAAGCCGGTTAGTGGTAGGCAAACTAATCAGTCGTCGGGGAGCTATCGTGCTGCATTTTATCTGTAGCAGTGGTGGACTTTTTTTTACATATCAGGCTGTTCGCACTATTTCTCATCTTTATTTAGTCCCACTTAATTTTTTGGCAATCATCTTACTTTGGTTTTACTCTGTTCGCTTTAAAAAAAGTTTTTTAATTGGGAATCTGCTCATATCATTCCTAGTAGCATGGACCATTGTTATTTTTTTTCTATCCAAAATCAACCCACTTGATTTAGTGAAAGGGGAAGAGCTGCGTCAAGCACGCTTTTATCAGTTATGCTCTTTGTATGCCGGTTTTGCATTTCTTTCTACAATGGCTAGAGAGTTAATGAAGGATATCGAAGACCGAGAGGGAGATCGTCGATATGGGTGCAAAACATTGCCTATTGTTTGGGGAATTCCGGTTGCTCGATTTGTTACCTTACTTTGGCTTGTCTTGTTACTAATTTTGTTATTAGTTGTAATGGTGTATTTACTTCAATTTAAAATGCGTTTAGCTTTTGTCTACGCTTTTCTTTTTTTAGTAACTCCGCTTTTTTATTTAATTAAGAATACGGCCCAAGCAACTAGTGAGCAAGATTTTGGCAAACTAAGTAACCGAATGAAGTGGTTTTTATTAGCAGGTATCTTATCTATGATCTTCTTTTATATTTAATATATGAAGCCATTGGTGCTAGCCTCACAGTCTCCTCGTCGTAAGCAATTATTAGAGTGGGCAAATATTCCCTTCACGGTCTTAGTAAGTGAAGCGGAAGAGTCTTTTCCCCCTAATTTGGCAAAGGAAGATATTCCTGTTTTTATTGCAGCTAAAAAAGCGAGGGCTGTGCAGTCTAGGTGTTCCCCCGATAGTATTGTATTAGCTGCAGATACCATTGTAGTGCTTCAAGACCATATCCTGGGTAAGCCTGTCCATCGGGAGGAAGCAGTTAGCATGTTGCTTTCACTTGCGGGCCTTACACACCAAGTTATTACAGGCGTAGTGTTAACTCAAGGAGATCGTACCGTTAGTTTTTCTCAAACTACATCAGTAACATTTCATCCCCTCACCTTGACGCAGATTGAATATTATGTTGATCAATACAAGCCATATGACAAGGCCGGTGGTTATGCAATACAGGAATGGATCGGTGTTGTAGGCATTCAATCTATTGAAGGAGATTTTTATAATGTTATGGGATTACCCGTCAGCCGCGTCATTCATCACTTGGAAACATTTAAATAGCCCATTCGCTCCAGTCTACTGTTATTGCTATTTCTGGATGTAAACTTTTAATGACGGGGCAACTTTCACCTGTTTTTTTTAAAATTTCAATGCTGTGTGGTTCAAGTTGATGTAAGGATGCAGGAATGGATGCCGTTAATTCAATAGCGTTTACTCTTCGAGGGTTGACAGCCATAATTTTATTGACGCTAAATGTGAATCCTTCCAAAGGGATAGCAAGTTGTTTCGCCTTTATGCCCATTACTGTGAGCATGCAAGATGCCAGACTGGTAGCCAATAGATCAGTGGGCGAAAATTGTTCACCTTTTCCCTGATTATCAGTTGGGGCGTCTGTTAATAACGATGATTGGCTTTGGAGATGAACACATCGGGTTCTTAAATCCCCTTGATACTCAACTGTAGAAGTCATTCTCAATAATTTCCATAAATTTACGTTGATATTTAAAATGAGAGTCGTGCAAAAGTTTTTTCTGGTTTTTATATTGTTGCTACAACTTGCGCAAGTTCAAGCGCAGTTTACCCTGGATCGTCAGGGAAATCGGGACGACAGAAAAGCAGAAAAAAGAAAAAAAATAAATGCGCTCATTCGGCAAGCGGAAGAGGGCACTTTGGTCTATACAAAGCAAAGCGTTTTTGGATTTCAGGCTCGCTCAAATGGATATGGTATTTTGTATGAGCTCGCCAAAATGAAAACACCGCTCAAGTCAATGGTTTATCGTGCTGAGCTAACGGAAATAAAGCATCCTAAAGAAAATCGTTTTCAAAATCTTTCCAACCCATTTTTGTTTATCAGCAATCCGTATATCTACGGAAAGGTGAATAATTTTTATCAGTTATCCCTTGGAATCGGCCAACAAAGATTGATTGGCCAAAAAGGGAATAAAAATGGGGTTTCTGTTTCTTGGAATTACAACGGGGGGCTTGCTCTTGGATTGCTCAAACCCTATTATGTTCAAGTTGAGGACCCTACTGGTACTGATATCAAATACATCAAGTATACCAAAGCTGATTCTGTCCTTTTTCTGGGACCTTCTATCCTGGGTGCTGGTGGATTTTGGCGTGGATGGAACGAGTTAAAATTAAAACCTGGTTTCTTTGCTAAATCTTCGCTTCGATATGACTACGGAAGGTTCAACGAAGTAGTCAGTGCCTTGGAAATTGGATGCAGCGTTGAATATTATCCGGGGGGGATTCCAATTATGGCGCTTCAGCAGGAAAAGCCACTTTTTTTCCAGGCATACATTGCACTTCTCTTTGGAAGAAGAAAGTAGCGAAGTATTACCTTTGCTTCATGTCTCATTTGCCTGAAAGTATTTCAATTAATCCTACACAGCGTAAAAAGCCTGACTGGCTTCGTGTAAAACTACCTATTGGGGAAAGTTATAAGCATGTCAGGCAATTAGTAGACCAACACAAATTGCACACGATTTGTGAAAGCGGTAATTGTCCCAACATGGGGGAGTGTTGGGGGGCTGGAACGGCTACATTCATGATTTTAGGTAATGTTTGCACCCGTAGCTGTGGTTTTTGCTCTGTTGCAACGGGCCGACCAGATGCCGTTGATTGGGATGAACCTCAACGTGTAGCGGAAGCAATTTTATTGATGAAAGTCAAGCATGCAGTTATTACCTCAGTGGATCGTGATGAGTTGCCAGATGGTGGTTCCACGATTTGGCACAACACAATTAAAGCGGTGAAAGCATTATCTCCAACAACCACGTTAGAAACGCTTATTCCTGATTTCAAGGGAAAAAAATCTGATATTGATCGAATCATTGAAGCTGCACCAGAGGTGGTGAGTCATAATATTGAAACTGTAGAGCGATTAACCCGTCAAGTTAGGGTACAGGCAAAGTACTGGCGAAGTATGGAGGTGATTAGAACTTTAAAAGAGGGAGGAATGCGTACTAAAAGTGGGATTATGTTGGGTCTAGGTGAATCCAAGGAAGAAGTTGTTCAGACATTACACGATTTGAAGGATAATGGTTGCGATGTTGTTACCATTGGGCAATATTTGCAGCCTACAAAAAAACATTTACCTGTAGAACGCTTTGTTCACCCTGATGAATTTGCTGCACTTAGAGAAATAGGTTATCAGCTTGGTTTGGATTATGTTGAAAGTGGTCCATTAGTACGGTCGTCCTATCATAGCGAGAAACACGTCATACCGGGCTATGGTAGAATGCAATGGGAGTCCGCACACTCAATTTAATTCGATGCCGAAATATATTTTTCTTACGGTTCTTTTATTTCAAAATTTTTACATTGCAGCCCAATCGAGTTGGGTTCGCATGGATAGTTTATATACTCCGCTCCCTTCTTCCATGGAAGTATGGAAATCTATTGCACCCGTTGGAGGAAGACCTTCCATTGTTTATTTGGTTCGAGCAAAATTGTCTGATCCTGAATTATTGTTTACGGCAGACACAAGTTTTAAAAGGAGGCTTACGCCAAGCCAGTTTTTTGAGAAAAACAATAAGCCCTTATTAGTAGCTAACACTAGTTTTTTTTCCTTTGTTACGCATCAAAATCTTAATGTTGTTATTAAAAATCGAAAGCAACTTTCTTATCAAGTGCACTCCATTCCCGGGAAGGGCCGTGATACATTAACCTGGCGTCACCCCTTGGGCAGTGCAATCGGAATTAAAAAAAATCGTATGGCGGATGCGGCCTGGATTTTTACAGATTCAATTTCTGAATATCCCTTGGCTGTACAGGCGCCCGTAATGCCATACAAGGACAGTCAACCTACGTTTACTAAAAAGATTTTTTTAAGCATACTTCAGTCAAAAAATAAACCCAAACCCTGGAAAATGGAAACTGCAGTGGGGGGTGGGCCTATGTTGGTGCAAAAAGGAAATGTTGCTATAGCAAATGAGGAGGAGTTGAAATTTGCAGGTCGTGCAATTGAGGATCGGCATCCTCGTACTGCAATTGGCTACTCAGCTGATGGCTGGTTGTTAATTTTAGTGGCAGAAGGTAGACATCCTGGTAAAGCTGAGGGTTTAACACTCAGACAAACAGCCCAACTGTTGATTGATTGGAATTGCTGGGAGGGACTCAATTTGGATGGGGGAGGCAGTAGTGCGTTACTCATTAATGGAAAACAAACCATTACTCCTTCTGATAAAGAGGGAGAACGAGCAGTCCCTGGCGTATTTTTTATCAAAAGAAATTAATCTTCCTCCCAAATCAGTGCGCTTGCTCCTAATATGGCTGCATCCGCTTCTTTCAGATTACTAAAAACTAACTTGACCTTATTTTTAAATACTTGAACCAGATTAGCCTCCATTGCCTCACGTGTTGGGTTTAGTATTAAGTCGCCAGCTTTGGTGAGCCCACCAAATAAAACAATAGCCTCTGGAGAAGAAAACATCACAAAATTGGCAAGGGCTTCCCCAAGAATTTGACCCGTATATTGAAATATGTCAAGGGCAATTTTGTCTCCGGCTATAGCACATTCATAAACTTTTTCGCTGGTGAGCGCTTCTGGGTTAATTGCACGAAGTAAACTTGGAGTTGATGGGTTTTGTTCCATCATCTCCAAGGCTGTTTCTCGAACCCCGGTGGCAGAAGCGTAAGCTTCCAGCGGACCGCGGATTCCAGTTCCTTTATGTAGTCGACCGCCAGGTCTGATAATAGTATGCCCCAGCTCACCCGCAAAGCCATCGTGACCTAACACAATTTTTCCGTTGATAAAAATTCCACTTCCTACGCCAGTCCCTAATGTAATCGTGATAAAATCTTTCATCCCTTTTGCGCACCCATATTGTTGTTCGCCGGCAGCAGCAGCATTTGCATCGTTGGTTAGTTTGACGCGCATGCTAAATTTTTCTTGAATCATCGAAGCGAGCGGAACGATTCCTTTCCATTTGAGATTGGCTGCATGTTCAATATTGCCTGTATAATAATTACCATTAGGTGCACCAATTCCAATACCGGCAAACTGGTCGGTTCCACCAGCTTTTTCAATCATAGGCCACAGGTGCTCATGCAAATCACTGATAAAGCCCTGTACAGTTTCCTGTGCATTGGTGAGCAGTCTGCCTTGTTCAAGTATTTTTCCCTCCCTGTCAACTATACCAAATTTTGTATTGGTTCCTCCAATGTCAACACCAATCGCATACATAAAAATTACTTGTATTTTAACTGTTATTAATGTCCGCTTGGTCCAGCACTATTTTTATCGTAATCAATACCTTGTTTTTTAAGTAGTCCTGATACGCTGATTGCGTAGTAGGCGAGGTAAATGAAACAGGCAACCCCAACTAGGTAGGACCACTGTATCCCTAAATAAGCCTCATCCGCTAAAAATCCTTGCAGCAGGCTGATAAAACCTCCACCCATAATCATCATGATTAACAAGCCAGATCCTTCATTGGTATGTTTGCCAAGACCTGCTATGGCTAGGGTGAAAATACATGGCCACAGTGTAGAGCAGAAGAGTCCAACGCTTATAAACGCGTAAACGCTCACCATTCCACTTGCTAACATCCCAATCAGTGTGGCTAATGCTCCCATGATGGAAAAAATTAAAAGTTGTCTGGCGGGATTCCCTTTGCTTAGAATATCACCAATAATCATAGCAATTATCACAACTCCATAAACGTAGAATGGAGTGATATCATGATCGGCTAAACTGTTTATTAGTAAGAAAACACCAAAAGCGATATAGGGCATGATAAAACGTAAAATTTGTTTAATTCCACCGCTGATGTCCAAGGCACCCACTGAACCCGTCCAACGTCCAATCATCAAGCTTGCCCAGTATAAAGAAACATAAGGCGCAATATCTTTTGTTTCTGTTTGTGTATATATCCGCATGAACTCTGGAAGATTTGAGGCGGTGGTTACCTCTACGCCTACGTATAAAAATATGGCAACCATTCCCATCACTAATTGTGGATACTTCCAGACACTGGCACGATCTGCCGTACTTGACGTATCATTACTGCTTAGTGAGGTGGGCTCTACATGGTTAGGAACGGATGAGAATTTAAAAATAATTGCGGCAACTAAAAAAGCAGCCCCTAATATTAAATAAGGAGTTTTAACGCTTTCGATACTGGCAACGCCAGTGCTGGCAACCACCGATCCAAAAATGGCTAAGCTAACAAGTACGGGGCCAATGGTGGTTCCTAGGTTGTTGATTCCTCCAGCCATGCTGAGACGTTGACTTCCTCTTTGAGGGTCTCCCATCACAATAGCAAGGGGATTAGCCGCTGTTTGTTGTAGCGAAAAACCTAAGCCTACTATAAAGAGCCCGGTAATCATCAAATTAAAGGACGATTGTTGCGCAGCTGGATAGAAGAGTAATGAGCCGAGCGCTGAGATCACAAGTCCTAACGCGATACCATTTTTATAACCAATTTTATTCAGAAGATCTCCTCCCATCAATTTTGATACCCCAAAGTAAATTAACGATCCTACAGTATAGGCCACATAGAAGGCAAACGATACCATTTGTGACTGCCATTGCTCTAGATTTAGCTTCTCCTTGAACACAGGAATCAAGATATCGTTGGAGGCTGCCACAAAACCCCAAAAGAAGAAAACACTGATTAGAACACTGAATTGCGACCATTTAGTTTGTTGACTCATGAATTGGTTTTTTTGGTAGGGTTGAAAATAGGTGATTTTTGGAATGATGCCTCATTTTTTTGGCTTAAATTACGAAGTAACGAGAGGTGTTTTTATGGAGATTTTACATGTTGCAGCGGAGTGTTTTCCGGTAGCAAAGGCTGGTGGTTTGGGAGATGTGGTGGGGGCACTACCTAAATACCAAAATAGGCTTGGAGTCTACGCTAAGGTTGTTATACCGATGTATCGTACTTCTTTTTTGTATCAGGAAGAATGGGAGTTGGTGCACGAGGGGGGACAATACCTGCATGAACAGTTTTTCCGTTATAGCATCATTCGAGAAAAATCTAATAAACTGGGCTTTGATTTATACCTGGTAGATGTAAATGGTTTATTAGATCGTGAAAAAGTATATGGTTATGGGGACGACACGGAGCGATTCATCGCATTTCAATTAGCGGTATGTGACTGGGTTTTTCATTGGCAGCACTTGCCATCTGTAATTCATTGTCATGATCATCATTGCGGGCTTATCCCATTTTTTTTAACGCAAGTCAATCAGTTTCGATCTCGCTTACATACAATTCCTACTGTTTTTACAGTCCACAATGCACAATACCAAGGTGCCTTTGCATGGGATAAACATGCGCTATTACCTCCTTATGATCCTTGGAAATGGAACGTATTGGACTGGCATGGGCAGATTAATCCATTAGCGGCTGCCGTTAAGTCAGCCTGGCGTGTTACAACGGTTAGCTATAGCTATTTGAATGAGTTGATGACACGGGCGGGGGGGCTTGAAAATCTGTTTGAGTATGAAAAAGGAAAGTGTGTTGGGATACTAAATGGAATTGATACTGAGATATGGGATCCTACTTGTGATCCGTATTTGCTATTCCATTACAATAAAGACAATTTGGTGGAAGGAAAGCGCAAGAACAAAGAGGAAATATGTAAAGAATTTGGAATGGATTCCTCATTACCTCTTTTTTCATTTATTGGTCGTTTAGTTGGGGAGAAAGCAGCCGATTTATTGCCTGTTGCCATCCAAGATGCTTTATTGCATAACCCGGGTCGTGCCAATTATATTGTGCTCGGTTCAGGCCAACACGATATTGAATATCAATTGAAGGAATTGAGAAATATAGCTGGAGGATTTTACAATTGTCACATTGGATATCAGGAAGCACTCAGTCATGGATTGTATGCAGCTTCCGATTTTTTATTAATGCCCAGTCGCGTGGAGCCATGTGGTCTGAATCAGCTTTATGCTTTACGATTTGGGACGATGCCGCTAGTGCGAAGAGTTGGTGGACTAATTGATACGGTAGTTGATGTGGGAGATGCGGGCGGATATGGGCTTTGTTTTAATGAGGCTTCTGTTTGGGATATAACTTATACCATAAGACGTGCTATTCACCTTTACGATAATAACCCTAAAGAATATGCTACCTACTGTAAGCAAATGATGGAGCTTGATTTTTCTTGGGATAAAGCGGCCGCTAACTACATACAGTTGTATCAGCAATTAAAATAAAAAATATGGCAATAAGAACTATTACACATGCAACAGAGATCCTCTCAGTGATTTTGGGTGGAGGCGCGGGGTCGCGTCTTTACCCATTAACGGCAACCCGATCCAAGCCTGCAGTTCCCATAGCTGGAAAGTATAGGTTGGTAGATATTCCAATCTCTAATTGCTTAAACAATGGAATTGGTAGGATGTTTGTTTTAACACAATTCAACTCAGCTTCACTCAATAGACATATTAAGAACACCTACCATTTTAGTGCCTTTAGTAAGGCATTTGTAGATATTTTGGCTGCTGAACAAACTCCAGATAATCCAACCTGGTTCCAGGGAACGGCCGATGCTGTTCGGCAAGGACTAAGACATATTGAGCCATTTGAAAGCCAGTATGTTTTAATTCTTTCAGGTGATCAGCTTTATCAAATGGATTTTGCTGCTATGCTGGATCAGCATAAACAATCTGGAGCTGCTATCACTATCGCAACTATTCCTGTCTCTGCGCGTGAGGCGCCTGAGTTTGGAATTTTAAAAAGCGAGTCAGGAATGATTACGTCTTTTATCGAAAAGCCATCTGCTTCCGTGCTGCCCGAATGGGTAAGTGACACCGGTGAGGAAATGAAAAAAAATGGACGTGTATACTTGGCTAGCATGGGTATTTACATTTTCAACCGCAGTCTCCTTTTTGATCTACTCCGTAATGAATTTAAGGAGGCTACGGATTTCGGAAAAGAAATCATGCCACAGTCAATTGGACGGTATAAAGTTGCTAGTTATCAATATGCGGGCTATTGGACTGACATTGGGAACATTCGTTCTTTCTTTGAAGCTAATATTGAATTAACGGAGGAAATTCCGGCTTTTGATATGTTTGACAGCCATCGAACTATCTATACGCGTTCTAGGATGTTACCCCCTGCAAAGATCAGCGGCACTACCATGGAAAAGGTGCTGGTTGCAGAAGGATCTATCATTAGTGCCTCACGGATGGAACGCTGTGTGATTGGGATCCGAAGCAGGGTTGGTTTGGGAACAACCGTAGTCGATACATACATGATGGGAAGTGACAGTTATGAAACACTAGACGAACTGGAGGAGAATAAACGTAAAGGGATTCCACCTGTAGGAGTTGGCGAGCGATGTTATATCCGAAATTCCATTCTCGATAAAAACGTCAGAATTGGAAATGATGTTCGCATCAATGGGGGGAATCACTTGGAAAACAAAGACCATCCACTTTATTGTGTCAAAGATGGAATAGTGGTGATCAAAAAAGGAGCAATCATACCTGATAGCTTCACGATTTAAGCTCTTGTTTTTCTTCCTATATTGAGAAAAATTAGCCCATGTCAACTGCATATACCGGTACAAAGACAAAACTAAATTTTTGGCAAATCTGGAACATGTGTTTTGGATTTTTTGGAATTCAATTTGGCTGGAGCCTACAAATGGGTAACATGAGTGCCATTTATGAATTTCTGGGGGCAAGTCCTGAGGAAATTCCTGGGCTTTGGTTGGCTGCCCCGATGACCGGTTTGTTGGTACAACCCATTGTCGGTTACTTAAGCGATCGCACCTGGCATCCGACCCTGGGTCGTCGCAGACCCTTTTTTTTAGTAGGAGCTATCTTAAGTTCAGTTGCTCTTTTTTATATGCCAAATGCATCTGCAATCTGGATGGCGGCTGGCACATTATGGATCTTAGATTCCTGTATCAACATAACGATGGAACCTTTCCGTGCTTTTGTTGCGGATAATCTTGATGAAAGTCAACAGTCCTATGGTTATGCGATGCAGAGCATGTTCATAGGAGCAGCTTCTTTCATTGCGGGTTATTTACCGGGTCTTTTGGTGAATTGGTTTGGAGTATCCCGTGAAAAGGGTGCTGGGGGAATCCCGCAAAATATTATGTGGTCTTTTTATATTGGTTCTGCCGTATTTCTCTTTGCCGTACTTTATACCGTATTTAAAAGTCAAGAGTATCCTCCCTCTGATCCTGAGTGGAAAAGTAAAAAAGTAAAAAATGAGCAGGGTTGGAAAGAAGTGCTTCAAGCAATTGTACAAATGCCTGATGCAATGAAAAGACTTGCGGTGGTTCAATTCTTGACATGGCCTGGATTATTTCTTATGTGGTTTTATTATAGTACGGGTGTGGCTAATTCCATTTTTGGGGGTGATCCCATTACAAATAGTGATCGGTATACGGAGGGACTTGAGCATGCCAATGCAACGTCTGCTATTTTAAATTTGGTAACTTTTGCCTTTTCATTTTCTATACCATTTTGGGTGGCTAAGTTGGGAAAGAAATGGACGCATTCAATCTGTTTGTTACTAGGTGGGGTGGGCTTGATTTCTGTTCATTTTGTTCAGACTCCAAATTGGTTATACCTGTCCATGGGGTTGGTGGGAATTGCATGGGCTTCTATTTTATCGATGCCATATTCGCTGCTAGCGGGAGTAATCCCCCAAGAAAAAATGGGAATCTACATGGGTATTTTTAATTTTTTTATTGTACTTCCTGAAATTATTGCAGCATTGACTTTTGGTCAAATCATGGAGAATTATCTAGGGAATGATCGATTGTTAGCCGTCTTGATTGGGGGGGCTTTATTGGTGTTAGCTGCTGCCGTTTGTCTCCTCTTTGTACGAGAACAGAAATCTTAACTTTTATGTATATGCAAAAAATTCTAACAATTACTTTTCTTCATTTCTTCTGGGTAAGCATTCTCGTAGCGCAACCCGTTATTTACCCGACTCATTGGTGGACTGGATTTTCAGACCAGCGGTTGAATCTTATCGTAAGAGATGCATCCGTAGGAACTTATATGTCGGCGCATATACAATACCCGGGTGTCCAAATCGAACGCATTAGAAAAGCAGCAAGTAAAAATTACATTTTTCTGGATTTGCTAGTATCCGCTTCGGCTAAACCGGGGAAATTCAATATCGAATTAAAATCTCCAGGTAAATCTTCCCTGCTACTAACGTATGAGTTAAAAGCGCGTTCTACTCAGAATGGACTCACCAGGGTGAAAGGAGTTGATACGCGAGATTTTATTTACCTAATCATGACTGATCGATTTGCCAATGGGGATGTTTCTAATGACGTGGTACAAACCTATAGAGACACCTTGTGTAATCGAAATGATAAGTTTTCCAGACATGGAGGTGATTTAAAAGGAGTGGGTGATCGTTTATCCTACCTAGAAAATCTTGGAGTGACCACACTTTGGCTTACCCCTGTCAATGAAAATGACATGCCGCGAATGAATGAGTGGGGAAACCAGGTAGCTGGATATCACGGATATTGGTTTACTGATCATTACCAAGTTGATAAGCGATTTGGGGGTAATCAGGCTTATAAAGACCTCTGCAAACTTGCGCATGATAGGGGAATGAAAATTATCCAGGATGCTATTTATAACCATATTGGTAATTATCACTGGATTGCCATGGATCCTCCCTCGCCCGATTGGTTAAACAGTTCTCAAGGTAAAAATCCGCCGCATCATCGTGAAGAAGTTTTTTTCGATCCATATTCCTCTATGCAGGATAAAAGACAAATGCTGGATGGATGGTTTGTCCCTCATCTGCCTGATCTAAATCAGCGCAATAACGATGTGGCTCGTTTTTTAATTCAATATGCAATTTGGGCTACCGAAGAGTACGGCTTGGATGGCTGGAGGGTTGATACGTATAAGTACAATGAAGAAGAGTTTTTAAATGATATCAATACAGCATTGACGAAGGAATTTCCTTCACTGACCATTTTTGGTGAAAGTTGGGTTACGTCCCCTTTAGCGAATGCTTATTTTACGCGTAACAATGTAAAAACTCCTTTCTCTCATAATGCAGAAGGGATGCTTGATTTTCAAACATGTTTTGCAATGATCAGTGCTGCCAAGGAGGAAACAGGCTGGTCATCAGGGGTAATCAAATTATATAACTCGCTTGCACAGGATGTACTCTATGCTGACCCCTACAAGAATTGCATTTTTCTAGATAATCATGATATGGATCGTGTATTTTCTGTGCTAGGCGAGAATTGGGATAAATTAAAAATGACGCTAAACTGGTTGTTTACACTTCGTGGTATGCCGCAGTTGTATTACGGAACAGAAGTATTGATGAAAAATTATAAGGTTAACACTGATGCAACGGTACGTGAGGATTTTCCTGGTGGTTGGACAACTGACAATCCACTTTCCAACCGTTTTTTACCATCGGGAAGAACGTCAGCGCAGGATACTGCATATTCATACATTAGTAGGTTAGCGAATTTTAGAAAATCTTCCACTGCACTAACAACCGGACGCTTGATGCAGTTTATCCCCCGTGATGGTTTATATCTATATTTTAGGTATGATTCCAAACAGACAGTGATGGTAATTACACATACAGGAAAAGAATTGGTAAAACCAGATTGGTCTATTTACAAAGAACAAATGGATGGATATACAAGGTTTCGTAATGTGATTACAGGGGAGATAAAGCGCAGTGCTGATTTTTCAATAAAACCCGGTGAAAGTTTTGTTCTGGAACTTTTACGCTAATGCAAATTGATGTCAGGTGCTATACATTCAGGTGTTTGGAGTTTTTCTCTTTTTACTGAACAGGATATTCTTGATTTCCAAAACGGCATACATTGTCGGCTTTATGAGAAGTTTGGAAATCACGCCCTTGAACTTAATCAGACTAAGGGTACCTATTTCAGTGTTTGGGCACCTCACGCCACGGCTGTTTCTGTAATAGGAAATTTCAATCATTGGGATTCCACTCAACACCCCCTCTATCCTAGATGGGACAAAAGTGGAATTTGGGAAGGATTCATCCCTCATTTGCCAAAAGGGGAGGTATACAAATATCATATCCTGGGCTATAAAGAAACGGTACATATAAAAGGGGATCCTTTTGCAAATTTTTGGGAAAAGCGTCCGCAAACTGCATCTATTACTTGGCAACTTGACTATTGTTGGAATGACCAAAAGTGGATGCGTCAGCGAAAAAAGAATAACGCATTGGATGCTCCCTGGAGTGTTTATGAAATGCATTTAGGAAGTTGGCAACGCCCTGATGCATCAGACCCAGAGCGCTTTAATTCATATGAGGTGATTGCAGCTCAACTTGTTCCTTATATTTTGGAAATGGGGTTTACCCATGTTGAGTTCATGCCCGTTATGGAGTTTCCCTTTGACGATAGTTGGGGATATCAGTGTACCGGTTATTATGCACCTACTTCCCGTTTTGGTAACCCTCAAGGCTTGATGTTTCTTATTGATCAGTTACACCAAGCTAATATTGGCGTTATTTTAGACTGGGTACCGTCACATTTTCCTCATGATGCGCATGGACTACACCTTTTTGATGGAGCCCATACGTATGAGTATGCGGACATGCGAAAGGGATATCATCCTGATTGGAATAGTTACATTTTTAATTATGGGCGTGGAGAGGTTCGTTCATTTCTAATCAGTAATGCTCATTTTTGGCTAAATTATTTTCACGCCGACGGGATACGGGTTGATGCAGTTTCTTCAATGCTAAAATTAAATTACTCCCGCAAAGAGGGACAATGGGAGCCTAATCAATTTGGAGGTGATGGAAATTTGGAGGCAATCTCTTTTTTGAAATTGCTAAATGAAGTAATATATCGTGATTTTCCAGCCGTGCAAACTATTGCAGAGGAGGCGACAGACTGGCCTGGAATCTCACGTCCTACTTTTCAAAATGGTATTGGATTTGGAATGAAATGGATGATGGGATGGATGCATGATACGCTGGATTATTTTAAATCTGATCCTTTGTACCGGCAGCATATTCAAAATAAGTTCTCCTTTAGTATGATGTATTACTATGATGAGAACTTCATGTTGCCTTTGAGTCATGATGAAGTAGTGCATGGCAAAAGCCCTTTAATTTATAAAATGCCGGGTGATGAATGGCAGAAATTTGCTAATCTTCGATTGCTTTACACCTACATGTGGACACATCCTGGCGCTAAACTACTTTTCATGGGTGGAGAATTTGGGCAAACGTCAGAATGGGATTTTCGTACTGAATTACAGTGGTCACTACTCCAATTTCCAACCCATGCTGGTCTTCGCGCCTGTGTGGCTTCGCTCAACAGGTTATTGAAAAATAATCCTGCTTTATATCAAACTCAATTTTCTCCGGATGGTTTTCGTTGGCTCGATCTTTCGCACCAACAGGAATCCGTGATTGCTTATCAACGCTTCGATAAAAGGGGCAAATCATTATTAGTTGTGCTGAACATGACTCCGGTGGTCAGGACCAATTGGACACTCGAAGTGCAGGGAAAATTAAAATGGAAAATAGTATTTAACAGTGACCAGGCAGCATGGGGTGGAAGTGGAGTTATGCAGCAGCAAGAAGTTGTCTCCACCTGGATTGATCGTAAACAAAAAAAAGTACAACTTACTTTTTCTCTACCGCCCTTATCCGGATTGGTCTTGGGATAGTGCTTACATTCTGTTAGGCACTTCTATTCCCAATAATGCCATTGATTTTTTAATAACATTGGCGGTGAGTGCAGCAAGCCTCAATCGAAGTTGTCTGGATGCATCACTGGGTGCGCTTATAATTGAATGTTGTGTATAAAATGAGTTGAAAAGTTTTGCAAGTGTAAAAGCATAAGTTGCCACTACCGAAGGATTTTGCTCTGCTACTGCTTGGTCAAGTATACTTGGGAATTGCTCTAGCGAAAGAAGAAGTTCTTTTTCTTCCTTTTCTAGTTTGTTTTCCATGGGTAGCGTAGCGGTAGGGTATTCCTTTCTTAAAATCGATTGGATACGTGCATAGGTATATTGTATGAAGGGGCCAGTAAATCCTTGAAAGTCTATAGACTCCTGTGGATTGAATACCATTTTTTTCTTTGGGTCAACACGCAGTAAATAAAATTTGAGCGCACCCAACGCCAGCGTATGATAAAGTTTTTCCAATTCTTCTTTATTGAAATCCTTTACCTTTCCCAATTCTTCCGTTTTAGCACGCGCAACCTCAATCATCTCTGTAATTAAGTCGTCTGCGTCAACCACGGTTCCCTCGCGACTTTTCATTTTACCACTAGGCAATTCTACCATCCCATAGCTTAAATGGTGGATTCCCTTGGCATAGGGTTTGTTTAATTTTTGCAAGATGAGCTGAAGTACCTTCATGTGATAGTTTTGCTCATCTGCAATTACATAAATGCTTTGTTCGTATCGGTACTCTTGAAATTTCTGTTCCGCTAGTCCCAAATCTTGGGTGATGTAAACTGAGGTGCCATCCTTTCGTAATACTAATTTTTCATCTAATCCCTCTGGAGTCAAGTCTATCCAAATACTGCCATCTTCTTTTTTGTAAAATACTCCATTGGTTAGCCCCTGCTCCACAAACTTTTTTCCTAGTAAATAGGTTTGACTCTCGTAATACGTTTTATCAAAATCTGCACCAATTTTTTTGTAGGTCGCATCAAATCCTTCATACACCCATTGATTCATGCGGTTCCATAGCGCAAGCACTTCTTGATTTCCAGCTTCCCAGTCCTGTAATAATTGCTGGGTAGCTTTCATGATGGGCGCCTCTTTTTCAGCTTGCTCCTTGGTCAACCCGGCTGCAATACCTGCTTCAATTTCGGCTTTATGCGCCTCATTAAATTTCACGTAGTAATCGCCTACAAAGTGATCTCCTTTTTGACCAGTTGTGGCAGGAGTGGCCCCTTCTGCAAATAGTTGCCAGGCAATCATACTCTTGCAAATATGAATACCTCGGTCATTTACTACACAACTCTTTGTTACAGCAAATCCTCTTTCTTTAAGTAGCTCGGCAATACTCCAACCAAGAAATATATTGCGTAAATGGCCTAAGTGAAGTGGTTTATTGGTATTTGGGGAGGAGTACTCAACCATGACTCGCTTTTCATGCGCAAGTGCTTTTCCGTATTGGGAGTTTCCGTACGTGTTATCAAGAAAATTAAGTAAGCAATGATCTTGTAATGAAAAATTCAGAAAACCTTTCACCAAGTTGTACGACTTGAAAAAATTGGGTTCTTTCTGGCAGGCGGCCAACCCAATTGTTGCTCCAATTTGTTCAGGGTTTAGTTTGTGCTTTTTTACGAGCCCGAAAAGCACAAGGGTATAATCTCCTTCAAATTCGGCTTTAGTGCGTTGGATCAACAGTTCCTCTTCCGTGACGGGAATGCTTAGTGAATCATGGATTACCTGTCCCAGTATTTTTTTTATAGTGTGTTGTAATAGCATAATTAGATCGGCACAAAGGTAAAGGACCCATTTGTCTTTTTTAAAGGTTTCGAGTACTTTGCGCTCCATGAACGCATTGTTTGAAAAAGTAGCAGTTGGTATCCGTGGGTTCATTGATTTTTTTCATCCACTTTTTCATCGTTTCATCCCCCTGCAAACTTTTCGTTATCTCATTGCTGGAGGGGTCAATACGTTGTTAGGGTTGCTCGTTTATTTCTTCTGTTATCAGTATCTATTTCGGGAAACAGTTATAGATTTTGGTTTTTATGCATTCAAGGCTCATAGCGCAAGTTTATTTGGCTCTTTTTTGATTACTTTCCCCATCGGATTCTTTTTTGCCCGATATGTAGTTTTTGACAATTCTTTTTTGAGGGTCAGGATTCAGCTTTTTCGTTACTTGATGATCTGCTTGTTTAACCTGGTTTTGAACTATCTTTTGCTCAAAACCTTTGTAGAGCTACTGGGATGGCATGCCGTCATTGCGCAGGTTATTACCGTTTTGCTAGTTGTGGCTTTCAGTTACATCGCTCAGCGTAATTTTTCTTTTCAATCCAAGAAAAAGCAGACAAATTGTTGATTTTCACAGCTTAATTACGTCAAAATTGCCTTTTTTAAGCCAAAACTGACAAAATTGCATCCAGTCTTCACTCGGCACAGGAGTTGAGTATACTTAACCATTAAAATTTGAACAATGGGAAAAATAATTGGAATAGACCTGGGAACAACAAACAGTTGTGTTTCCGTTATGGAAGGAAACGAACCAGTTGTGATAGCAAATGATGAAGGTCGACGTACGACTCCATCGATTGTTGCTTTTTTAAAAAATGGTGAGCGAAAAGTGGGTGATCCTGCCAAACGTCAGGCTATTACTAACCCCCAAAATACTATCGCATCCGTGAAGCGTTTCATGGGACGTCGCTTTGACGAGGTGGGTGAGGAGATAACACACTGGAGTTATAAAGTTGCAAAAGGTGATAACAATACTGTCCGTATCGATATTGATGGACGCTTGTACACTCCACAAGAAATTAGTGCCATGGTTCTTCAGAAGATGAAAAAAACTGCTGAAGACTATTTGGGTCATGAAGTTACAGAGGCGGTTATCACGGTGCCTGCTTACTTTAATGATGCACAACGTCAAGCTACTAAAGAAGCGGGTGAAATTGCTGGATTGAATGTACGTAGAATCGTAAATGAGCCCACTGCTGCTGCACTTGCTTATGGTTTGGACAAAGCTCAATCTGACAAGCGAATTGCAGTTTTTGACTTAGGTGGTGGAACTTTTGATATTTCCGTGTTGGAACTTGGTGATGGCGTATTCGAGGTGAAGTCAACCAATGGTGATACCCATTTGGGTGGTGATGATTTCGATAAAGTGATAATGGATTGGTTGGCAGATGAATTTAAAAAAGAGGAATCAATCGATTTGCGTAAAGATCCAATGGCTTTGCAGCGTTTAAAAGAGGCTGCAGAAAAGGCGAAGGTTGAGTTAAGTTCTTCCGCTGAAACCGAAATCAATCTTCCTTACATCACTGCAGTGGATGGAGTTCCAAAGCACCTGGTGAAAAAATTAAGTCGTGCTCGCTTTGAACAACTAGCTGATAGTCTCTTTACGCGTTGTTTAAAACCTTGTGAAGCGGCACTTAAAGATGCAGGACTATCTACCTCACAAATTGATGAGGTAATATTAGTGGGAGGTTCTACTCGTATTCCCAAAGTGCAGGAAATTGTTGAAAAGTTTTTTGGAAAAAAGCCAAGTCGGGGTGTTAATCCCGATGAGGTAGTAGCGATTGGAGCTGCTATTCAGGGTGCAGTTCTCACTGGGGAAGTTAAGGATGTGCTATTGTTGGATGTAACTCCACTTTCCCTCGGGATTGAAACAATGGGCGCTGTGATGACTGCGCTGATTCCCGCAAATACAACGATCCCTACTAAAAAATCAGAGGTTTTTTCCACTGCTAGCGATAATCAACCTGGTGTACAAATTCACGTACTACAGGGTGAACGTAGTATGGCAAAAGACAACAAAAGCCTTGGTATTTTCAACTTAGATGGGATTCCGCCTGCTCCGCGTGGTGTACCCCAAATCGAGGTAACATTTGATATTGATGCCAACGGTATTCTTCACGTTACCGCCAAGGATAAGGGAACTGGAAAAGAACAAAAGATTCATATAGAGGCTGGATCCGGACTGAGTAAAGAGGAAGTGGAGCGTATGAAAGCTGAGGCAAAAGCAAATGAGGCCACTGATAAGGCTGAACGTGAGAAGGTTGACAAGCTTAATCAGGCAGATTCTTTGATCTTCCAAACTGAAAAGCAATTAAAAGAGTACGGCGATAAGATTCCTGCAGACAAGAAATCAGTTATTGAGCAAGCAGCTGAAAAACTTAAGGAGGCACATAAATCGCAGGATTTGGCGGGAATTGATGCGCATCTTGCCGCTTTGAATACAGCTTGGACGGCGGCTAGTGAGGACATGTATAAAGCCACACAAGGAAATCCGCAGCCTGGTGCCCAACCAGAGGGGGGAGCACAGCCCACAGAGGATGTTACCGATGTGCCATTTGAGGAAGTGAAATAAGTTATTTACAAGTGACGATGAGGCCTGTCTGAAAAGACAGGCCTTTTTTTTATCAATTTGGCTCCTTTACTTCCAAAAAGGATAGTTTTGTGCCGTTTTACTTATTAACTCAACAATTTGGTACCACAATGACCAATTCTTATTTGGATCTCGTAAAGCAAACATTCAATTTCCCTCAAGAGGGGATAGAAGTAGAGGATGGCAATTTGTACTTTAATGGATTAGACTTGAAAGCACTTATTGCAAAACATGGAACACCGCTCAAGTTAACTTATTTGCCCAAGATTGGTTCACAGATCCGGAAAGCAAAATCCATGTTTGCAGCAGCGTTTAAGAAACACAAATACGAGGGGAAATATCATTATTGCTATTGCACTAAAAGCTCTCATTTTAGCTTTGTGGTAGAAGAAGCGCTGAAACATGAAATACATCTGGAAACTTCTTACGCGTATGATATTGAAATAATTAAAAAATTATACGCAAAGAAAAAAATCAACAAAGAGACATTTATCATTTGCAATGGTTTTAAACAAAAAGGATACACACGAAGAATTGCGCAACTACTCAATAGCGGGTTTACCAACGTAATTCCAGTATTAGACAACAAAGAGGAGCTAAAGGATTATGCGCACTCGGTAAAAGTGCCATTCAAATTAGGAATTCGTGTTGCGGCGGAGGAAGAGCCCAATTTTCCTTTTTATACTTCGCGGTTAGGAATTCGCGCTAAAGATGTATTAGAGTTTTATGTGGATCGCATCGAAGGATATGAGAGTAAATTTCAATTAAAAATGCTCCACATTTTTTTAAATAAAGGGATCAAGGACGATATCTATTATTGGAGTGAGTTAAATAAAGTAGTTAACCTCTATTGCCAGCTTAAGAAAATTTGTCCTGAACTTGATTCAATCAATATTGGCGGTGGGTTTCCTATCAAACACTCGCTGGGTTTTGAATATGATTACCAGTTTATGATCAATGAGATTGTTAGAAATATAAAAGTAGCCTGCAAGAAAGCAAAAGTTCCAATGCCAAATATTTTCACAGAGTTTGGCAGCTTCACGGTGGGTGAGAGTATGGCACACATTTTTAGTGTTACCGCTGAAAAGGTGCAAAACGATCGTGAAACTTGGTACATGATCGATTCGTCCTTTATCACTACACTTCCTGATACATGGGGTATAGGAGAAAAATTTTTAATGCTTCCGGTCAATAAGTGGGATCAGGATTACCAACGGGTTGTACTAGGAGGTATTACTTGTGACAGCCACGATTATTATGACTCTGAGGAACATATTAACGAGGTGTTTCTACCTAAAACCAATGGCACCAAAGAGCCTCTGTATGTTGGTTTTTTCCATACAGGTGCCTATCAGGATCAAATTAGCGGATATGGAGGAATCAAGCATTGTTTGATTCCATCTCCCAAACACGTAATTGTTGGTCATGATAAAAACGGTAAGCTAACGGATTGGGTATATGCAAAACAACAAACTGCTCAAAGTATGTTGAAAATTTTAGGTTATTAAGCTTTAGTAATGAAAAACATTTTTTTACTCATCCTTGGATTTCAGTTTTCCCTTTTTGCGATGGCACAACCTTCGGTAACACTTCAATTGCCAGCTGGATTTACCGCACAAGCTATCACGCAAAACCAGGGACGGGTGAGACATATTGCAATAGCCCCGAATGGAACGCTCTTTTTGAAACTAGAACGGCTACGTAGTGGTGCAGGTATCATACGATTGCGCGATCTTGATCGGGATGGATTTTATGAGGATAGCCTGCTTTTTGGAAATTATATTGGTACAGGTATTGCTGTTAAAGATTTCTTTCTTTATGCTTCTTCGAATAATGCTGTATATCGATATCCTCTTGATAAAAATTACGAACCAATTCAACCTGAAAAACCAGAACGATTGGTTTATGGGTTGATGGATAAGGGGCAGCATGCTTCAAAGTCAATTACGTTGGATAATGCAGGCAATCTTTACGTAAATATTGGGGCTCCATCCAATATCTGCCAGGTAGAGGATCGCAAAGCAGGCTCACCAGGAAGAACGCCCTGTCCCATTTTAGACTCTGCTGGTGGCATTTGGCAGTTCTCTGCATCAATACCTGATCAAACATATGCGCAAGGAATGCGTTATGCAACCGGATTAAGAAATGTGGTTGGATTAGATTGGAATAACGAAGTCAATGACTTATATGTAACTGTTCACGGTAGGGATTTACTTTTTCAGCATTTTCCGCAGCTTTACGATGCGAAAGCTGGTGCTGAGTTGCCTGCTGAGACTTTCTATCGATTAAAAAAAGGACAAGATGCGGGATGGCCTTATGTCTATTGGGATCAATTCAAAAAGAAGAAGATTTTATCTCCCGAATTTGGAGGGGATGGAGTAAAGGAAGGTGCCCCGCAAGCGATTGAACCGCTCATGGGTTTTCCTGGTCATTTGGCACCCAATGCGCTTTTATTCTACACTGGAAGTCAGTTTCCCAAGCGCTACCGAAATGGCGCTTTTATTGCTTTTCATGGTAGTTGGAATCGAAATCCGGAATTTCAAGAAGGATTCTATGTTGTGTTTGTTCCGATGAAAAATGGAATTCCCACTGGGGACTGGGAAATATTTGCCGATGGTTTCACAGGCAAGGACAAAATAATGAGTCCAAGAGAGGCGCAGCATAGGCCTTGTGGTTTAGCACAGGCTCCAGATGGTTCTTTACTAGTCAGCGATGATGTCAAAGGATGGGTTTGGAAAATCACGTATTCTCAAAACTAATGCTATGTTCTACCGATTGTTAACCTTGATTTTCATTTTGCTAAGTGTCACTTTTTTTTCTTTTGGACAACCAAAATCAACTGCAAAGAATACACTGGGAATTTCTGTTTATCAGCAATACTGCATGTCCTGCCATCAGGCCGATGGAGGAGGGGTGCCTCGAATGACTCCTCCTTTAACGGGTACTTCTTTTGTAACAGGAGATAAGAAAAGGTTAATCAATATAATTTTAAATGGGTTAAACGAGCCAATTGTTGTAAATGATGAGGAGTATTATAATCCAATGGCCTCCTTTTCGTTTTTAACAGATCAACAAATAGCAGCAGTTTTAACTTATATCCGTACACAATTGGGTAATAAGTCAACCTCAATTACGGCGCAGGAAGTAACGGTAGTTAGAAAGCAGGGTGCCGTAAAAAAATAACCCCTCGTAGAAACGAGGGGTGGTAAACCAAAACCAACTGCTTATGAGAAAGAGAATCTTTATTTAATAGACAATCAATAGACGTTTTTAGTTTAAAATAATTTCGTAAAAACGTGCTTTAAATTGTGAAAGTTCTCTTAAAGCCCGTCTGCGGAATTATCCCCTTATTTCTTTGCTTTTTTTTATCTTTGCATTTCTAAATTTTAGCATATGTATCCTGCAGAAATAGTTATTCCAATGAAAGAAGAATTAACTGAAAACGGTTTTGCTGAATTACTATCAGCAACTGCAGTTCATGATCAACTTTCTAAAGAAGGCACCACGCTGGTTATGATTAATTCTGTTTGTGGATGTTCAGCTGGTACGGCACGTCCTGGTGTGCTGATGGCCGTATCTGCAAGTGAAAAAAAGCCTGATTTTCTTACTACCAGTTTTGCAGGATTTGATATTGAAGCGGTTAAGGCTGTTCGGGAGCATTTACTTCCTTATCCTCCATCTTCCCCTGCCATTGCGCTTTTTAAAAACGGTCAATTAGTTCATTACATTGAACGTCATATGATCGAGGGTCGTTCTGCACAAGCAATTGCAGAGAACCTAATCCATTCTTTTCAGCAACATTGTAATTAAAAGTCATGTATCCAAACTTCTATTACGCCTTCAAGGATTTGATGGGGGTGGATTGGCCCTTTTTACGTTTTTTTAATACGTTCGGCTTTTTTGTTGCGCTCGCTTTTGGAGCAGCAGCCACACTGCTAGCCTATGAGCTAAGGCGAAAAAGTAAACAAGGTCTTTTTCGACCAGAAGAAACTACTATTTTAGTTGGTGAGCCTGCGAGTTTGCAGGATATTCTTTTTAATTTTCTTTTAGGGTTTCTGCTGGGCTTTAAGCTTCTTGCGCTTTTTCTTTTGGATAAGGATGAAATAGTTGATCCGCCCAGTTTTATTTTTTCAACAGATGGAAATATTCCTCTTGGTATTTTATTAGGATTGTTTTTTGCAATTATCAAATGGAGAGAAAAGGAAAAACAAAGACTTGATAAGCCAGAAAAAAGAATCATCAGAATTTGGCCAGAGGATCGGGTGGGAGACATTACTCTATTGGCGCTGGTATTTGGACTGGCTGGTGCCAAGTTGTTTGATATTTTTGAAAATTGGACAGACTTTCTAAGGAGACCAAGTGACTATTTGTTTTCACCCGCTGGTTTAACTATGTATGGAGGGTTAATATGCGCTGCTATTGCAATTGCAGTATATGCCCGAAAGCATAAGATCGGTTTTCTACATCTTAGCGATGCTGTTGCGCCAGGACTCATGCTCGCATATGGCATTGGTAGGTTAGGTTGCCAGCTCTCAGGGGATGGGGATTGGGGGATTGTTAGTGATCTAGCAACAAAGCCCAGCTTTCTTCCAGATTGGGCATGGTCCTACACCTACCCACACAACGTGATTGAAGCAGGTATTCCCATACCTGGCTGTGAGGGCCCGTATTGTAATGTTTTGCCCGAGGGTGTTTATCCTACACCGCTTTACGAATCTCTTGCATCGATTACACTAGCCTTTGTTTTATTTTACTTGAAAAAGCATGTGAAAACTGGGGGAGTAATATTTTCATATTATCTGATATTCAATGGATTGGAGCGATTTATTATAGAAAAAATACGAGTAAATAATCAGCTTAACTTGCTCGGTTTACAACCAACACAGGCTGAAGTAATTTCCACCCTTCTTTTTTTAACGGGCATCGTGCTGGGCTTATACCTAAAGCAAAGACATAAATCTTCTGTAGAATCCTGAGTTTCACTAGGAAAACCACTGTTAAATTCTGTAACTTCGCACACGTTCGGAGGGGATTTTTCGTCCATTCCGCCCACCACCTTTAAATTTTCAAGTACATGCGGCAGCTTAAGATTGCTACCCAAATTACCAACAGAGATTCACAAGCAGTAGAAAAGTACTTGCAGGAAATTTCCAAAATTTCTATGATTACTCCTGAAGAGGAGACTACGCTTGCTCAACGAATCAAGATGTTCAATAGAAACCCTATTGATTCACAACGGGCTTTGGACAAATTGGTACAAGCCAACTTACGATTTGTTGTATCGGTTGCAAAACAATACCAACACCAAGGGCTTTCTTTGAGTGATCTTATCAATGAAGGCAATCTGGGCTTGATCAAGGCTGCACAACGTTTTGACGAAACCAAGGGGTTTAAATTTATTTCTTACGCGGTATGGTGGATTCGTCAATCCATTCTTCAAGCGTTGGCGGAGCAAGGACGTTTAGTGCGTTTACCACAAAATAAAATTGGTACCTATAACAAGGCTAATAAAGCCTACATGGCTTTTGAACAAGAGCATGAGCGTGAGCCTTCCACGGAGGAGTTAGCCGAATTATTGGAGATGAGTGAAACGGAGATTAATAATATTTTTCAAAGCAATACAAGACATACTTCTTTGGATGCCCCAGTACATGAGGCGGAAGATGTGGCGATGGGAGATTTGTTAGAAGGAAGTGACGATACAGACGATGAGGTCATGAAAGATTCACTTCGCAATGAAATCCGACGCGTATTGAAATCGCTTTCTCCTAGGGAAGCGGAAATCGTAAACGCCTATTTTGGGTTGGACGGTGAAAATGGTGTTACCATAGAGCAAATTGGACAGAAATACGATTTAACCAAAGAGCGAATTCGTCAAATCAAAGAGAGGGCCATCAAGCGTTTGCAAAAAGCTCGGTACAGTAGCGCATTAAAAGCTTATTTGGGTTAACACAAACCAATGCGTTCGCTTTTATCAGTTCTGTTGATTTCTCAACTGTTTGTCAGTTGTGAGCGAGAAATTACTTTTAATCTCAATCAGCCTGCACCTAAATTAGTGGTAGAGGCCCTTATTGAGAATGGTGAACCTCCAATTGTACTCCTGACTACCAGCATTGGTTATTATGCGGCAGTAAGTTTGCCAATTCTAAATGAAAGTCTTGTAAAAGATGCGGAAGTCTCAATTGATTACCAGGGCATCCGTTATCCCTTAAAGGGATATGCTACTGTTGGGCCTGTTCGTTTATTGGGTTTTTATTACACGGTTGATTCAATGGCACAGCAACCTTTACTCCGGGGCGTATTAGGGGGGCGATACAAATTAAATATTCGTTGGAAAGGGGAATCCTATGCAGCATCCACAACAATTCCTGATACCACAAGAACCATTGATTCAATTTTTTGGAAAATGCCTCCTCCAGGTAATCCTCCCGGCAAGGCAGCTGTTTATGTGAGAGCAAAAGATCGGTCTGGATTGGGTGATTATATTCGCTATTTCACAAAACAAAATAATGGCCCTTTTTTACCAGGATTAAATTCTGTTTTTGATGATCAAATCATTGACGGAACGTCCTATGAAGTTCAAATTGAGCGCGGTGTTATCCGGACTGGAGAACTTGAGGAGGGGTACTCTTTGTTTAACAGAGGTGATACGGTACAGTTAAAGCTATGCACCATTGATAAAGCTACCTACGATTTTTGGCGCACCACTGAATTTAATTTCGCTAGTGTTGGAAATCCGTTTTCGTCTCCAACCCGTGTACTTTCTAACCTATCTAATGGGGCACTTGGTTATTTTGGCGGATATGCTGTACAATATCGAAGGCTTATAATTCCACGTTAACTTCAATCCTCATATTCCATCTTTCCGCGTAATTTAGCGCATGTTCAAAATTGATTAAGCGTAACAAAATGGAAATAACAGAAACAGTTCAATGTCTTATTATTGGTTCTGGACCTGCTGGTTATACAGCTGCTATCTATGCTAGTCGTGCCGGTTTAAAACCAGTATTGTACCAAGGGTTACAGCCGGGTGGTCAACTTACTATTACCACTGAAGTAGAAAATTACCCTGGATATCCGGAGGGCATTCAAGGGCCTGATATGATGATCAATTTTGAGAAACAAGCTGTGAGAATGGGGGCTGATATTCGGTATGGAATAGCTACCCAAGTTGATTTTTCTGGTCCCATCCATAAAGTGCAAATCGATGATGATAAGTGGATCGCAGCTCATGCTGTTATTATTTCCACAGGAGCTTCCGCTAAATGGCTGGGGTTGGAGAGTGAACAGCGGTTGAATGGATTTGGTGTTAGTGCCTGCGCAGTTTGTGATGGTTTCTTTTTTAAAGGAAAGGTAGTTGGTATAGTTGGAGCAGGGGACACAGCTGCAGAGGAAGCGTTATACTTATCTAAGATTTGTGCCCAGGTTCATATGATTGTTCGCCGTGAAGAGATGCGCGCCAGTAAAGTTATGCAAGCGCGTGTTGTGAATACTCCCAATATTACAATTCATTGGAATTCGGAGACTGAAGAAATTTTAGGCGATACCAAAGTAGAAGGTGTTCGGCTTTTCAATAACAAGACACATGAAAAAACAGAAATTGCAATAAGTGCTTTTTTTGTTGCAATAGGACATTCGCCTAACTCCACTATTTTCAAGAACTGGATAACCATGGATAGTACGGGATATATCTTAACAACGCCAGGTACAAGCCGTACAAACGTAGAAGGTGTATTTGCAGCGGGAGATGTGCAGGATAAAACTTATCGACAGGCTGTTACTGCCGCAGGTAGTGGTTGTATGGCGGCGTTGGATGCAGAACGTTATTTGAGCGCACTGGGAGCACATTAATTGGGTGACATGGGAAAAAAGATAATGCAGGTAAAGTTAGAGCAGGTTAATTTTTATGCTTATCATGGACTCTATCCGAATGAATCAAAAATTGGAGGTCAATTTTTGATCGATTTAAACGTGGCGTATCCTATTCAAGATGAGGAAAATTCCAGTATTGACTCGTTGCCTGCTTCAATAGATTACGAAAGTCTTTATACCCTTGTCAAGAAACGTATGGCAATACCTACTCCTTTGCTTGAAACGGTAGTAATGGATATTGCTGCTACTATTCGAACTTTATTTAGGCAAGTCAATTATATCGAAATTAAATTGACTAAGGTACAACCCCCGATTCCCGGTTTTCAGGGAAATACAGCTGTTCAGTTTTGTTGGGAAGGCTAGATTTTTTTGTCTTTCCATTGATTACTTCGAATGTAAAGCAGGGAAGGGATGAGCAGACAAAGCCAATAAATCCATTCACTCATCCATCCAATGGTCAATGAAAGTTGAAAATACTCAAGGGTGAAATAGATATATATGCAATAGCTTACAATTGCACCCACCTCAATTAAAAAGGTAACACGGGTATTTCCGGATGCTGTAACCGTATTAAGGAACACGGTAGCAACACAGGAAAGCAGTAACGCGGTAGTCACTACTCTTAACACAGGTATACCAGCCTCTACAAATGCAGATCCTTGTCCAAATAATGAGAGAAAAGTGGCAGGAAAAAGATTAAGTAGTAGCACAACTGTAAACACCGTACTGAAACTAAGCAGCATGATTTTTTTAACTAGCCCCCATACCTCCTCCTGTCTTCCTTGTCCAATTATATTACTCACCATTGAATTTGCAGTGGCAGCAAATGCCCAGCAAAAACAACCAAATACACCAAAGATATTTCGCATGACATTAGATACTTTAAGTGCTAAACTTCCCTGATGTTCTACTAGCAGAAAGAAATATTGCCAACTTATTATACTGATGGCATGTTGAAACATCAAAGGAGAAGATACGGTAAAAATCGATCGTTGAAGGGTTGCATTCCAGCTAACCTTTGTAAAAAGACTAAATTGTTTTGTGATGCCTTTTCTGCTGATTACCCAGTAAATTACAAGCATTCCAATTGCTTCAGAGAGAATCGATGCGATGGCTGCCCCATTAAAGCCTAGGGCGGGGATGCTTGCAAAACCAAATATCAACAAATAATCAAGTAGCACATTGGAGCTTGCTTCTGCAATTGTTCCCGCAACTAAAAAACGTGATTGATTGGTGCCTACAAGTAATGCATTCCTTAGCTGGTAAACATACAAAAAAGGTAGTCCCCAAATCCTGATTTGTAAAAAGTCAACTGCTTTTTCTAGCGTGGAAGTATCATGGATGATGATGCTAAAAAGAATCGGTGTCAGTGAGTAGGTTAAAAGGATTCCTGTGATGGCTAATAGTAGTCCAATTAAAATCCCCTGACTAAATAATTTACCTACTTCCTCTGGTCTGTTTTCTCCTGCTCTTCTTGCAATAAGTGTCTGTAATCCATTATTAAGCCCATACCCAATCGCTGCAAAAATTAAATAATAAACCCCTGTAATTCCCGCTACAGCCAGCGCAATGGGATCTTCTTTAAAATGGCCGAGAAATATGTTGTTGATCACAAAATTTAATTGTGGAATCAAAATGGCCAAGCTAATGGGCAGCGCCATCTTAATTATCGCTTTATTGTTAACCTCAACTTGTAGGGGGGATGATAAACTAGATTGCATGTTGGGCAAACCTACAATTATTTAATTTTAAGTAACATTGCACTACTGAATAACTTTTTTGTGAAGCTTCTCTTTTCTTACCCGCCTACATCACACTCCGCTGATAAGCTACTACTCTCGCTGCTCTTTGGTCAGCATATGGCAGCTTATCTTTGGATAGATCCTTTGACACAACAGCCCGTTAAGGGAGCATTCTTTCAGCTTGAGAATTGGGATAGCGAATCTTTTATTGACGACTTCCTTACTGAATGCGGTCTTGATTCTGATACGCCCTTTTCTGTTCAGGTTTGCTTTGATGCGCCCCAAATTACCCAAATGCCCGTAGCGCAGTACCAACGTTCAAAACTGGATTTATTGCAAAAAGTCACCTACCCGCATCAAAACACTTTGCTTTTTTTACACGAGTCTTTTGCCAACTGGCAATTTTATTTATGCTACGCGGTTCCCACTATTTTATTTCGAACATTAGAGTCTAGGTTTTCAGATTTAACCTATTATCATGCCATCAAAGGACTGTTAAAAGATAGCTCAGCCAACCAAGACGCTGGAGTCATTCATCTACATGTGGGTGTTGACCAGGTTTTAGTTCTATTATCTCGAAGCAGTCGATTACTTTTTACAGGTTATTTTAACTACCAGCACGAGATGGATATTGTTTATTATCTACTAAGATTAACTGCTGCCCATGGTTTATCTACTGATACAGTTCAATTATTATTAGCGGGATTGATTGATCCAGCCTCACGTTTATTTGAAGAGATTTCAAATTATTTCCTGCATGTCCAAACTTCCGACAACTCTTTTCGTTTTGATACGGAAGCCTTACCTGCTCATTATTTTACCTTGCTGACAAATAAACCTGTATGCGCATCATAAGTGGAAATTTGGGTGGTCGAAGGTTCTCGCCACCCACTCATATGCCGCATACGCGACCCACTACGGATATTGCTAAAGAGGGGCTTTTTAATATACTGCAGAACCGAATTGATTTTACAAATATTAACTCATTGGATTTGTTTGCGGGTACTGGTAGTATAAGTTACGAGCTTGCTTCCAGGGGCGTGCAAGAATTGACACTTGTTGAAAAAGATACTCAGCAAGTTCAGTTTATTAAAAAAACATTGACCAGTTTTGAAATTCAAAATGCTACTGTTGTGAAACAGGATGTTTTTCAATTCCTACAGCATTGTACTAGATCTTATGATTTTATTTTTGCGGGACCGCCCTATGCGCTTACTACTATTGATGAATTGCCAACGATCATAATCAACAGGAAATTGCTTGCCCCGGGTGGTTTATTTGTTCTAGAACATACACCTCGAAACGATTATCATTCCTTTTTAGGATTTGAACGAGAGCGTAACTATGGTACAACTGTTTTTAGCTTCTTCGTACCTTAGCATTCATACATGTTCTATACCTTTTTTTTACGATCATTTCGACTATTATTGTTGCCTCTCTCGATTTTGTTTTGGGCTGTACTTTACGTACGCGCCTATTTTTATCAAAAGCAATGGTTGCGGTCAGCTACATTTGGTATACCCTTAATTACGGTAGGTAATTTGGCTGTTGGCGGTACTGGCAAATCACCCATGATTGAATACTTGATTGATCTATTAAAAGACCAATATCATCTTGCCACTTTAAGTCGTGGCTACCGAAGAAGAACAAAAGGTTACGCGTTCGCAACATCCACTTCAACAGCTCTAGAGATCGGGGATGAACCACTGATGCTTTACCGAAAATATCCCTCTGTGGCAATAACGGTAGGTGAGGAAAGACTTTTGGCTATACCTGAACTATTGCATGATTTCCCGGCCACCGAAGTAGTCTTATTAGATGACGCATTTCAGCATCGTGCTATTCAAGCTGGGCTTGTTATTTTGTTAACTGAGCAATCGAATTTATTTACCAGGGATTTTTATTTGCCAACTGGGGACTTGCGTGATTTGAAAAGTCGTTATAAAGAGGCCGATATAATTCTAGTTACAAAATGTGATCCAGCCTTATCGGTTGAACAAAGAGAAAGCATCATCCAGGAAATTAAACCAACCTCCAACCAACGACTCTTTTTTACAAAGCTTAATTATGGAGCGCCTTACCACCTCATTGATAATACGGAGGCTCAACTTTTATTGACCACTGAAGTATTATTGGTAACCGGTATTTCGAATCCAGCGCCTTTGAAAAGTTGGGTAGAACATAACACGGCCTACTACCGGCAACTGCAATATCGTGATCATCATATTTTTACTACGGATGATTTAAATGATATGCAGGCTGAATTTTCAAAACTCACGCCAGGAAAAGGAATGATCCTTACAACCGAAAAAGATGCCGTCCGTCTTGAAAAATTTGAAAAATCAATACAACACCTTCCCTTTTACGTGATTCCTGTTCGTCATGAATTTTTGTTTGACGAGAAAGAGGAGTTTGACAAGCTTGTCAAAAATTTTGTAGTAAATTTTCAATTACGCAATTAAGTATGGGAAGAAAAAATTCAAAAAAAAAGATCAAGGAAAGAAAAGAAAAATCAAAATCCTTTTTGTTAAAAGGTACGTTAGATATATCTAGAACTGGAATGGGGTATGTGATGGTTGATGGCATTGCAGATGATATTTTGATTAGACCTGGTGATTTTAATGGAGCTATTCATGGTGATTTAGTGGCCGTTGCAATTCGGGAGCGTAAACCAGCGGGACATCGCATGAAGGGCATTGTCAAGACAGTTTTAAAGCGAAAACGTGAGGAGTTTATTGGAGAAATTCAATTAGGCAAAGGCTTTGCTTTTCTGCTCATTGAAACGGACAAGCCCATGCCAGATTTTTTTATTCATCATACTGACCTTAAAGGAGCTAAGCATGGAGACCGCGTATTGGCACGTGTGATTGATTGGTCTGCTGATCGTGAAAAGAGGCCCCAAGCTGCTGTCATCGAGGTATTACCCCCTGAGCGAATACATGATGCTGCCATGAAGGATATTTTGTTGGAAGCTGGGTTTCCATTACTGTTCTCTGATGAAGCAGTCGAAGAGTCCTTGCGTATTCCAGTGGCAATTACACCGAAAGAAGTTTCCAGCCGAAGAGATTTGCGGGGTTTATGCACTTTTACAATCGATCCCTTGGATGCAAAAGATTTTGATGATGCTTTATCTTTTCAATTGCTTCCTAATGGGCATTATGAAATTGGGATTCATATTGCAGATGTCAGTCATTATATTGAAGAGGGTGGGCAGCTGGATCAAGAATCTTTTGCTCGGGGTACTTCGGTGTATTTACCTGATCGGGTTAACCCTATGTTGCCGGAGAATATTTCTAATGTTTTATGCTCCCTTCGACCTCAAGAAGATAAATTAACCTTTTCTGTAATAATTGAAATGACACCCAGTGGAGCCATAATTAACAAGTGGCTTGGAAAAACTGTAATTCACTCCTGTCATCGATTTACCTATGAGGAAGTTCAAGTCATTTTAGAGGAAAAAGAAGGTTTGTACAGTAAAGAATTGCTGCAATTACACACTTTTGCTCAGCAAATGCGTACACATCGTATACGAAATGGAGCCATTAATTTTTCGTCACAAGAGGTTCGATTTAAATTGAATGAGTTAGGAGATCCAGTTGGTATAATGGTAAAGGAAAGTAAGGAATCCCACCAGTTGATTGAAGAGTTTATGCTTTTAGCCAATCGTATTGTAGCGGAGAAAATTGCTGCTTCGCAGGTAGAGGGGAAACCTGTTCCTTTTCCGTACCGGATTCATGATGATCCGGATGAGGAGCGGTTAATTCCTTTCATAGAATTTGCCAGAAAATTTGGTCACGAATTTGATCGTTCTTCTTCCGCAGCAATAGCCGCATCATTCAATCAGTTACTAGCTACTGTACAAGGAAAGCCTGAACAGCATGTATTAGAGCAGTTGGGTATTCGTACCATGGCAAAAGCTCGATATACTACTGAAAACGTGGGGCATTATGGACTTGGATTCGAACATTATTGTCACTTTACTTCTCCGATACGACGTTACCCGGATATATTGGTACATCGTGTATTGTTTTCACTGTTAAACCAGCAGCCCCGGATCGATAAAAAAATGGAAGAAAAGTGTAAGCACACCAGTGACCGGGAAAGAGCAGCTATGGAGGCGGAACGTGCAGCCAACAAATACAAGCAAGTGCAGTACATGAAAAATTTTCTGGGTGAGGAGTTTGAGGGGGTAATCAGTGGGGTGGCTCATTTTGGTTTTTGGGTTGAAACGGTTGAGCACAAATGTGAGGGGCTCGTTCATTTAAGTTCATTGAGTGAGTATGATGATTTTAGATTAATTGAAACGGACTATTGTTTGCTTGGCATGCGTAGTGGCAGAAAGTTTAGAATGGGGGACAAATTATGGATCAAAGTAATAGCCGCTAACCTTACTAAGCGACAATTAGATTTTGAATGGGTACTAGCTGCCGAAAAATCAAAGTAAACTAATCCATAGCTAATTAAAATAAGCTAACTTTCCGCTATGCAATCCTTTGCTCAGTTAGCCACGCAATTCAATCACTTTTTTGAACGCGAACATTTTCCAGCTTCTCCCGCAAGTTTATATGCTCCTAATCATTATTTCTTGCAACTTGGAGGTAAGCGAATACGTCCCGTGCTTTGTTTGATGGGAAATGAACTTTTTTCCTCTATACATCCTTCTGCTTGGGATGCGGCAACTGCCATAGAGCTTTTTCACAATTTTACACTCATACATGACGATATCATGGACAAAGCTCCTCTTCGTAGAGGGGTACAGACTGTTCATGAGAAATTTGGAAACAATACAGCGTTATTAGCGGGTGATGTAATGATGATTAAAGCCTATGAATATTTGAGTAAGGTTTCTGAGGCCTCCTTGTCTTCCATTCTAACTTTATTCAACAAAACGGCAATTGAGGTTTGTGAAGGCCAGCAATTAGATATGGATTTTGAGCAACAGTCACAGGTTTCATTAGCGGCCTATTTAGAAATGATAGAGAAAAAGACCTCAGTGTTGCTTGCGGCTTCGCTGATGATCGGCTCAATTCTTGGAGGAGCCGGCGAAAGAAATCAGCAACTTTTATATTCGTTTGGGCTTAAGCTTGGACTAGCTTTTCAGGTGCAAGATGACTATCTGGATGCGTTTGGTGATCCCGCAAAATTCGGAAAGCAGGTTGGGGGAGATATTTTGGCAGATAAAAAAACTTTCCTTTTGATACACGCTCTCGAGACGGCTGATTCAAATGCAAAAGAGCGATTATCATACTGGCAGGGTCGTCATGAACCCGAAAAAGTGGAGGAAGTACTATCGATTTATAAAAGTTGTCATGTAGACGACTGGGCACTACAATTAAAACAACAATTTCTAGAACAAGCGCTTGCTGACCTTGACCAAATTGCTGTTGTGTCGTCCAGGAAACTTCCTTTACAATCGCTGGCAGATTTTTTAATTCAACGTCAGGTTTAACTTTTAAGTAATTACTGTATGGCAGGACTATTCAGGAAAAAATCGCTCACTCAATTACAACAAGAAGGAGAAAGTCATGAGTTTGGATCTGGCCTACGAAAAGTGTTAGGGGTTAGAGATCTCACTTTTATGGGCATTGCTGCAGTAATTGGCGCTGGCATCTTCTCTACTATTGGTTCAGCCGCATATCAAGGTGGTCCTGGTATTTCACTTTTATTTGTAATTACTGCCATAACTTGCGGATTTTCAGCTTTATGCTATGCAGAATTTGCTAGCAGGGTTCCGTTGGCTGGAAGTGCATATACTTATTCTTATGTAGTTTTTGGGGAATTGATTGCGTGGATTATTGGTTGGGCGCTTATTTTGGAATATGCCATTGGAAACATTGTGGTAGCCATCTCCTGGAGCGGTTATTTCAATAATTTATTAGTTCATGTCCTTAATATTGAACTTCCATCCTGGATGTTAGTGGATCCCGTTACCGCTAGTTCGGCATATGATCAAGCAATTGCAGCTCTCTCCGGCACTGAAACATATTCCACGGCACAACTTGCATCATTTCGGTTTGCTAAAGAGGCCTATGAATCGGCTCCTAAATTAGGATCAGTCCCCTTTTTTTTCAATTTACCTGCGTTCATCATAGTTGCATTGGTAACTTATTTGGCTTATGTGGGAATAAAAGAAAGCAAACAGGGGACCAATATCATGGTGTTGTTTAAGGTAGGTGTGATTCTTTTTGTAATTGGTGCAGGCGCTTTTTATGTAGATACGAATAACTGGACCCCATTTATGCCCAATGGGTTTTCCGGTGTACTAAAGGGTGTGTCTGCAGTTTTCTATGCGTATATCGGTTTTGATGCGATATCCACGATGGCAGAGGAGTGTAAAAATCCTCAACGAGATATGCCACGCGGCATGATTAATTCGCTATTGATCTGTACGGTTTTGTATATCGCTATCGCTCTCGTTTTAACGGGTATGGAGCATTATTCCCTTTTTGGAGGCGTAACTGATCCTCTTGCATTTGTTTTTGAAAAAAGAGCACCATGGATTGAAAAGATTGTTTCGATCAGTGCTGTAGTGGCCACTACTTCTGTACTGGTTGTTTTTCAAATTGGGCAACCTCGAATTTGGATGAGTATGAGCCGCGATGGGCTACTTCCTGTGCGTTTTCAGTCCTTAAATAAATACCAAACCCCAGGTTTTGCAACAATTGTAACCGGTTTGATTGTAGGGGTGGGCGCTCTTTTTCTGCAAGCAGGTCTGGTTACTGATTTGACCAGTATTGGCACTTTGTTTGCATTTGTTTTAGTGTCGGGCGGCGTATTATTACTACCTCATATTGAAAAAAAAGAGGGTCAATTCAGCTTACCAAATTGGAGTGGTCGTTATTGGATTCCTGCCTTTTTTATTGTTTTTTTATTACTGAATTGGGAAAGAATTAATACAGCATTTCAGTCTTTGACTGCTGGTTCCGTAGACGGAATACTCTTATTGGTCTATTTTCTAATCAGTTTACTGATCACAATCATTACTGCAATAAAGAAACTTGCTTTTATACCGGTGATGGGCATCCTTTCTTGTCTTTATCTACTAGTAGAGATCCCATTAAATAGCTGGAAGTGGTTTTTTGTCTGGATGATAATTGGACTCTTGATTTATTTTTCATACGGTCGCAGAAATAGCAAACTAAAACTGAGTTAATTCACTGGTTTTTTTGTTTTTCCTACTTGCACTAGTAACGTGACTCGTTCATTTTTGTAGTCAATAACTAAATTCTATTGATCACAAAAATGCGCTTGCGTTTTAATTACATATTGCTTATTTGGTATTGTTGTTTAGCCTTGCATTTATCCCTCGCTGCACAACAAAGAGCTTTATTTATGCTATCGGCACTCGAGGCGCCCAACTCCAGTATCGCGTTACTTTCTCAACCCTTCTTTTTTACATTTTCGAATGATTGTTTGAAAGTAGGTTCAGGTGTTTCCATTTGGAACGCAGCGATTGCTTCCGGATTGTACACATACCCATGTATTTTACCAAAATCAAAGCTGGATATTACGCTCCATTTATTTCCTAATCCAACGAGTGATCGGTTGACTATTCGTAGTTCCTTGTATGTGGGTTTAGATCAATATGCTCAGCTACTGATCTATAATCAAATTGGGCAACTGGTTTATACAAAGCACATACAGTTAATTGAATTACAACGTGGGTTATCTATCGATATGTATTCATTTCCTGCGGGAACTTATTTTATTACAGTTCACGGAAACACGGCACGTGGTGTAGGTCGAGTTGTTAAAATAAATCACTGATGTACAGACTAGGAATTATAATATTTTTATTGTTGATAGGAGCATCTGGATTTACTACTAATTTATGGGCACAACATGTCATGCCGGGAATCCCTTTTCAAGTGCAGGCCCGAGATCGTTTTAATCAGGCCGTGAAGCAGCAGGCAATACATGTTAATGCTGCTATTTATTTTAGTCAGGATACTCAATTGGTTTATGCGGAAGAACTACTTGCAAACACGGACGAACAAGGTGTTTTTCAATTCACCTTGGGTAAGGGACAATTTGCTGGTGGATTATTTACCTCTCTTTATAAAATACCATGGGAGAAAATGGAATATCGGGTTCAAATAAAAATTGCTATTCCACCACAACCCCCAATAGCGGGATGGAATTATCAGCAAAATTGGATTGATCTTGGTTCGGTTCCTGTTGGTATAGTTCCCTATGCCCTTTATGCAGTACAAACAGCAGATTCGCCCCCGATTAAATCAAAAGGCAGAAGTGTCAATTTATTGGCGGCGGACTCCTTGGTGATTCGGCTAGAAAACCCGTTGGAGTTGGATGATGGGATTGCAGTTACGTTAGAGGCAGAACGTTTACCACTTTCTTCACCCGGTTATTTTATACATCGGGATATAGTTCGTAACCAACTCATCATTTTTTTTACAGCTCCCTACACAGGCTATATAACCTGGCTAATTGTTGATTAACACTTCATATTCATTAAAACAAAATCTATGAAAACTATCCACTTTTTATCAGTAAGTATTTTTTTCCTATTTCAAATTTTGAGCGTAGAGGCACAAATAAGGCCAGCCATTCAGAAAGAGATCAGGTTGGTCAATCCTACCCAATCTAGTACAGGGTATGTTGGAATACGTGCAACGGAGGGAACTACTACCTACTCAATTGCGTTACCCGCCGGTTTACCAGCTGCTAACAGCTTATTAAAAGTATCCGGTGTTACTGGAACAAATGCAAGTTTAGAATGGCAGTCGATTCCTGCAACCGTGGCAGGAATCGCGTGGGCATTGGAGGGTAATCCTATAACAGTAGCGGGGACGTCCACTGGCCAACAATTTTTAGGAACAACGAGTGCTCAACCGCTTTTTATTGCAACTAAGCATACAACTGCTCAGCCTATTAAATTACTGACCGGTAATACAGAGAGAATGAGGATTAATGCAGATGGTAAAATTGGTATGGGAAGTAATTTAAATGCAGCAACCACTTTAGATGTTGGTGGTACTTTTCGGACAAGTGGTGCAAGCAGTTTTGGAAGCACTGTAGAGGTCACCGGAGCTACTACGCTTAGCAGCACACTGGGTGTAACCGGTGATGTAACATTTACGGCTTTAGGTGGTGCTGTATCCACAACTATTCAGACAGGCTACGATAGACTTTTAGTAGCTAATAATAGTGGTTTGATTCGCCAAGCAAGTTTGGACGCAGTATTAACACATAACGGCTATCACTTAACAAAAGCCAGAGGATTTTCTAGCTATACTACTGCTGCGGAGTCGGTAGAAATTACCCCCACGAATGGACAGGGTAATCCTGTTGTGATCGATACGAACGATGCAATTTCAATAACATTAGAGGGTGCTGGCAATGACATGGCAATTCCTTCTTATTATATCTCACGTAACACCACAGCAGGAAAGTTCACTGTGTATTTTTCCTCACCATTTACAGGTTCAATTAACTGGTCGATTCTTGAATAATATAGAGTTGATTTATGACTCAAATTCAGTATAGTATTCTTTGTTTTCTTATTTTGTTTCACACGTCAGGTTTATCTCAAATTCGTCCTACACTTCATCGTGAGGTTCGATTACAATCCACGGGAGGCTCACAACATATAAACTTGGCTGCTAAGCAAAACGTGGGTTCATCCTACACTATTTCATTTCCGTCTGAAGTTGGAAATGTCGGGCAAGCTTTAACTGTGAGCAGCCTAGAAAACAACAGCAGTCAGCTTAGCTGGAATTCGGTACTCACCCCACAAAATGGTTGGTCGCTAGCAGGTAATCAAATTGCGGATGCTTTTGATGGAACCAACGGAAGTCGGCTAGGCACGTTATCAAATCAAGATTTGGTAGTAGTAACCAATAATCAGGAAAGAATTCGAGTAACAAAAAATGGATTAATAGGTGTGGGTAATAACAATCCACAGCATGCGTTTGATGTTACGGGAAATACAGATTTAAATGGGGTAGTTGCTATAGGTGATCAAGTTAGTCCGGGCGCCATGACAGCAGATGGGTTTAATTTTTATCCAGGAGTTGCTGTACAACGAATGCTTACAACTGCTACCTCATCAACGCCAAGAACAATTGCTGTGCTAGGTCAGGTAATTGGTACTGGAAAATTTGACAATCGTATCATGGGTGGTGCATTTTATGCCGCCTCTGATGCTTCAAACACACAACCGTTGGGGCAAATACGGTCATTACAAGGGTGGGCAACGCATAATGGGACAGGAACTCTTAGTGTTGCCTGGGGGGCTTATCATGTTACAACAAATAAAAGTGTGGGCGCTATTTCAAATGCATATGGCGCAGTGAGTGGTGTTGAAAATGCTTCCACTGGTGTCATCAATAAGTTGCATGCACATTCAGTGGAAGTGTGGAATAACCGAGGCGGAAGAGTAGATACACTTTTTGGATTGACAGTTAGTGTTTATAATAATAATGCGGCTTCTACCATAGGAGCTGTATATGGCATCTCGATTGGAAAGGGATTGATCTCAGTTACAAACGGAACGCATTTTTGGAGAAATTCAGGCACAATTGATAACTCCTATGGTTTATATATGGATGAGAGTATCGATGTGGGGATTAATCGGTATGCTATATTTTCCAGGTCGAAATCCTCTAGCCGATTATCCGGGCATTTGGAGTTGGCTAATATTGATAATAATGCTGCTGAGCTAAAGTGGTTTGAGCCTAGTGCAGCTGGATCCAATTTTACAAGTTTAAAAGCACAGCCTCAAGCAAATGACATTGTATTACAACTCCCTACTAGTAGCCCCCAAATTAATCAGGTGCTATGTGCTGGGTCAACAGTGGCCAATCAACTTGAGTGGAAAACCCTACAATGGGTGGCAACACCGATGACAACGATGGAAAGAGACGCTATTTTGTCGCCACCACTTGGACTGATTATTTTGAATACAGATACACAAAAGCACCAAGGCTATAATGGAAGAGGGTGGTATGACTTTTATTAAAACTCAACTATGAAATACGTATTTATTTGTTTCCTGTTTTTTTGTTTAGCTGGATTTAGGTCTGAACGTATTTACCATTTCAGTATGAAAGAAACCCAGGCTCAATTCCACTGGCAAAATTTGGAATCTGTAAAATTCGCGTTGGATAACAGTGCAATGCCGCACCAGCAGGTAAAACAAATAATTAGTGCAATAGACACGTTACAACGTGATTTACAGCGAGGTCTGCGTATCGATACGGTTGTCGTAAAGCAATCCAACTAAATTGGTTGTATCTTTGCAAGGCTACAGGCTAGGTCTTCGATCCCTTTTGGGGTAGGAAAGTCCGGACAGCAAAGTGCAGTGCACCGGTGAAAAGCCGGGCGCCAGTTTACTGGCGACAGCAAGTGCCACAGAAAATAACTGCCTTTAGTAATAAAGGTGAGGATGAAAACGTGGGGTAAGAGCCCACGGCCCCTGGTGGTAACATCTGGGGCGGGTAAACCTTGCACGCTGAAATGCCACGTATAGTAATCATTGAGGGCTGCACGCCTGAATGCTGAAAAGCTTGATTACAGGGTAGGCAGCTTGACCGATGAGGTAACTCATCTGGCAGATAAATGAAGGCCCACGACAGAATCCGGCTTATAGGCCTGTAGTTTTTTAATTCCTTCTATGAAGTATCAAGCAGGTGACAAGGTTATGTTGTTGCACTCCAAGGAGGAAGGGATCATTCTTGAAATAATAAACCAGGAAATGGCACGGGTCCGGGTGGATGGAGTTGAGTTCCCCGTATATCTTGATCAATTGGATTTTCCCTACTATTATCAATTTTCAAAGAAACACCAAACAGCTTCAATTACACCTGAAAAGAAATCGCCATCGTTACCTGCGTTACGCCGAGAAAAAATAACTGGTAACAAGATTAAAATAGATAACGGGGCGCAATTAGTTTTTTTTCCAATTCTCGTTGCTAGTGAGTCAGATTTTATTGTCGAAAGTTTTAAAGTATACCTATCCAACAGTTTATCATATTCTTTTTTGTTTTCCTATTCATTAAAGAAAAGGGGGCAGCTTTTTTGGAACTTAGAAGGCACTAGCCAATCTGGCACTGATTTTTATTTGCATGATATTTTATTTGAAGATTTTAGTGACAATCCATTCTTTAATTTTCTTATTAAGCCAATCAATGCCTCTCCAAGTTTTAAAGATCAACTTGAAATATCAGTACGAATTAAGCCAAAGCATTTATTTGAACAACTTGAGAAAGTAAGGCTACAAAAATTAGCTAGTTTCAGTTATCCAGTTTTTGATTTTTTTCCAACAAAAGAAAATCCTATTCATCCGCCAAGCTCATTTTTAACATCCAGTTCATCATCACAGGAGACAAAGATTAAGCAAGATTTTGAAGAATCTTTTTCCCATATTGTGGATTTACATATTGAAAAGTTATTGCCTGATTGGAAGGGGTTATCCAATTTTGAAATTTTACAAATTCAGCTTTCTCACCTGGAAAAAATGATGGAGCGCTCCATTCGAAATCAACAACCTTCCATGATTGTAATTCATGGCATAGGTGAGGGGAAGTTAAAAGGTGAAATCCATCAATATTTGCGCCAGATCAAAGAGGTCCACTCCTTTGAAAACAGGTATGATCCGCGTTTTGGGCAGGGTGCTACTACTATCCAATTTCAATATTAATCAGCTATTTTTGCAGCATGACAATTGAAAAATTACAGGACATGCGGTCCCGCGTTATCGGGATAAGGAGGTTTCTTTGACGTCGAGAACCGACTTCAAAAAATTGCACAAGACAAACAACTTTCACTAAGCCCGGGTTTTTGGGACGACAATAAGCGTGCCACTGAAATCATGAAGAATATCAAACTCAATGAATATTGGGTTGGTATTTATAGCACTGCTGAACAATCTGTCGAGGATTTTGCCGTTCTCTTTGAATTTTGGAAATCCGGAGATGCTCCTGAAGAGGAGGCGCAGGAGGCTTATGATAAAGCTCAAAACTTGCTGGATGATGCGGAGTTTAAGGCAACCTTAAATGAACCTGAGGATGAACTTCCTGCAGTTTTACAAATAAACTCTGGAGCGGGTGGTACTGAGAGTCAAGATTGGGCCGAAATGCTAGCCAGGATGTATCGTATGTATGGGGAAAAGCAAGGATGGAAAGTTACCGAACTTGATTGGGTATGGGGAGATGGAGCCGGTATCAAAACCTGTACGTTGCAGTTTGAAGGTCCATTTGCCTATGGTTTTTTAAAAGCGGAAAGTGGCGTACATCGGTTAGTTCGAATTTCGCCCTTTGACAGCAACGCTCGTAGACATACTTCCTTTTCTTCTGTTTTCGTGTACCCCTTGGTAGATGATACTATTAACATCGAGGTAAAAGATGCTGATGTCAAGATGGAGACGGCCAGAAGTGGAGGTGCCGGTGGACAAAATGTAAACAAGGTGGAGACCAAAGTGATGCTAACGCATTTACCCACGGGTATTGTAGTGGTTTGCCAGACAGAAAGATCACAGCTTGGTAACCGTGAAAAGGCAATGACCATGTTAAAAAGTCGACTCTATGAGGAGGAGCTCAGAAAACGTAATGAAATCAGAGATGCAGTGAATAGCACTAAAAAGAAGATTGAGTGGGGCAGTCAAATACGTAGTTATGTTTTTCATCCTTACAAAATGATTAAAGATCATCGTACTGATTTTGAAGTGGGAAATGTACAGCCTGTTATGGATGGTGATTTAGATGGTTTCATTAAAGCCTACTTGATGAGTGAAAAAGACAGCAAGCAGTCTTAACTTTTGTACCTTTATAAACAACACGATAAACTACTCTTATGTCATTGGGCACTTTTTCTTATCCACTACCAGCTAACGAACCCGTTTTAAATTATGGACCTGGATCTCCTGAGAAAATCCGACTCAAGGCCGCCATTAAAGATTTAAAATCCCAGGTAGCAGATATACCCCAGTATATAGGATCTAAAGAAGTTCGTTCTGGTCAAAAAATTGCTATTCATCCTCCGCATGAAAAAAAGCACTTATTAGGTTATTTTCATAAGGGGGAAGCCAAGCATGTTCAGCAAGCCATCGAAGATGCATTAGCGGCTAAACAAGAATGGGCAAATTTATCTTGGGAAAGTCGTGCTCATATATTTTTAAAAGCTGCAGATTTATTAGCCACCAAATACAGGCCTTATATCAATGCAGCTACCATGCTTGGACAAAGTAAAAATGCATTTCAAGCGGAGATAGATGCGGCCTGTGAGTTGATTGACTTTTTACGCTTTAACGTACACTATCTCAGCGAAATCTATAAACAACAGCCCATCAGTAGCCCCGGTATCCACAATCGATCTGAGTACCGTGCATTAGAAGGTTTTGTACTAGCCATCACTCCTTTTAATTTCACTGCCATTGGAGGAAATCTACCTGCTTCTGCGGCATTATGTGGAAATGTGGTCGTTTGGAAATGCGCCTATACACAGATTTATTCTGCACAATTAACCTTACGAATATTAAAAGAGGCGGGGTTGCCTGATGGGGTTATCAATCTCATTTATGTAGACGGTCCAGCAGTTGGTGAAGTTTGTTTTTCGCATCCGGATTTTGCAGGTGTGCATTTCACGGGGTCTACACAAGTATTTAATGCCATGTGGGAGACCATTGGAAAAAATATAAGCCGCTATAAGTCCTATCCAAGAATAGTTGGCGAAACAGGGGGAAAGGATTTTGTGCTAGCTCATAAAAGTGCTGATCCCGATGTTTTAGCGACCGCACTATTACGTGGCGCCTTTGAATTTCAGGGGCAAAAATGTTCTGCTGCCTCCAGAGCCTATATCCCTTCTAATATTGCAGAAGAGGTAAAAAAGAAGCTCATTGATGGCGTTCGTCAATTTAAAATGGGATCTGTAGAAGATTTTTCAAATTTCATCAATGCGGTAATTGATGCCAAGAGTTATCAAACCATTAAAAATTATATTGATAAGGCCAAGAAAGATCCAAAGTCTAAGATATTGGTAGGGGGTAAGTGTGATGATAAAGAGGGCTATTTCATTCAGCCTACTGTTATTGAAACGAAGAATCCGAAGTCTATCACCATGTGCGAAGAAATATTTGGTCCGGTACTTACTATTTATATTTATCCCGCTTCAAATTTTGATAGAGCACTTGAACTGGTGGATTCCACTTCTCCCTATGCTCTAACGGGATCTATTATTGCGCAAGATAGAAAAGCAATTGAGTTGGCTACTGCAAAACTTAGGAATGCGGCGGGTAATTTTTATATCAATGATAAGCCAACAGGAGCCGTGGTTGGTCAACAACCATTTGGTGGAGGGCGAGCTTCAGGTACCAATGATAAAGCTGGTTCTCAATTGAATTTATATCGTTGGTTAAGTGCCAGAACTATTAAAGAAACTTTCAATCCGCCTACAGATTTTAAATATCCTTTTCTTCAAGAAAAATAAAAAGCTGTGCAGGTTATATTAAATACTAAAGAGGTATATGATAAGCTTGATCAATTAGCGGCGGCTATTGGAGCTTCTAATCTCGATTATTCATCTACTGTAATTGTGGGAATACAGCAAGGAGGCGCAGTTGTATCTCAATTCTTATATGATCGATTATTAAAAAATGATAAGCAGGCAGGTTCACTAAAGCATGGCAAGCTTGACATTACTTTTTATCGAGACGATGTCAGAAATAAAATTCTTGCGCCTGATCCCATGCATTTACCTTTTTCGATTGAGGGCAAAACTGTTATTCTTGTGGACGACGTCTTATTTACTGGACGTACCATAAAAGCTGCTTTAGATGCCTTATTTGATTACGGACGTCCAGAGCGGGTTCAATTATGTGTTCTTGTTGATCGTAAAGAACATCGGCAGTTTCCCATTCAGCCTGATTACACGGGCATTGCCATTCCTTCGAACCGATCTGATAAATTAAAGCTGCTTATCTCACAGGATAATGAGCCTCAAGTAGTTCTACTAAATCAATAATTTCCCTTAATTTTGATTTTTAATGCAACTATCCACCAAACATCTGCTGGGCATTAAAAATCTCACTCAGGAAGATATTTCCCTCATTTTATCTACCGCACAACAATTCAAAGAAGTTTTACAGCGACCTGTAAAGAAAGTTCCTTCATTACGAGAGGTAACTATTGTAAACCTTTTTTATGAAAACTCAACTCGGACTCGTATTTCGTTTGAGTTGGCTGAAAAAAGATTAAGCGCTGACATCATCAATTTTACTGCCTCCGCCTCCTCTGCGGCAAAAGGTGAAACTTTATTGGATACAGTGAATAATATTTTATCCATGAAAGTGGATATGGTGGTGATGCGTCACAGTGCGAGTGGAGCTCCACATTTTTTGGCGGAACATATTCCCGCTGCAATCGTAAATGCAGGAGACGGTATCAATGAACACCCAACACAAGCCTTATTGGATGCTTTTTCCATTCAAGAAAAAACCGGATCCTTGGCGGGTCGAAAGGTAGCGTTGATTGGAGATATCATGCATAGCCGAGTTGCACAGAGCAATATCTACCTCTTGAAAAAAATGGGTGCCTCGGTTGTAGTTTGTGGACCCCCAACTTTAATACCCAAACATATTGCACAAGCCTTAGGGGTTGATGTAAGTTATAATTTAAAAGAAACCTTAGAGTGGTGTGATGTGGCCAATGTTTTAAGAATACAATTGGAGCGGCAAAATCAGGTATTGTTTTCCTCTTTACGTGAATACAATCTAGCGTATGGGATTAACCGAGATTTACTGGATAGTTTAAATAAAGATATTGTTATCATGCATCCTGGCCCCATTAATCGTGGGGTTGAGTTGAATAGTGATGTAGCTGATAGTAAACAGTCCATTATACTACAACAAGTGGAAAATGGAGTTGCCGTTCGAATGGCAGTGTTATATTTGCTCTCTGGTCGGTCGGTTGCCGAATAAAAAGATTCCTATGAATCGTATCTGTCTCTTTCCGGGCACTTTTGATCCACTTACTCTTGGTCACGTCGATATTATCAATCGGGCTTTACCGCTCTTTGATAAAATTATAGTTGGGATTGGTCTGAATGCCGCCAAAGGCCCTATGTTTACGCCAGAACAGCGTTTAGCATGGATACAGGAAATCTATAAAGACGAACCCAGGGTTCAAGGGGCTATTTATGATGGATTGACAGTAGAATATTGTAAAAAAATTGAATCTCATTTTATTTTACGTGGAATACGCTACGTCAGTGATTTTGAATATGAAAAAACGATTGCTGATGCAAACCGCACCCTGGACCCCACTATTGAAACAATCTTTTTAACAGGGGAGCCCAAGTATACCTCCGTGGCCTCTACGATTGTTAGAGATATTATCAGGAATGGGGGAGATGCCTCTCCTTTCTTACCCGATGTCATTGCTCGGTCTATCCCAGGCGCTTAAGACCAAACGAATTGTGTTATAACTATTTGCCAAATACTCTTCGATCTTATCGAATGGCACCCATTCAATTTTTTCGATATCCTCTTCGAGCTGTGGGGTGAAAATCGGATTGTCAAGAGTAGTTGCATTCATTAAAAACCAATGCGTCTCTTTTTGTACTGAAACACCTTTTTCCTCGTAGGTATGTGTTGTTATTAACAATAAATTTCCGATTGTCAAATTCTTGATTCCCGTCTCCTCCATCACTTCGCGTATGGCGCACTCTTCTATATTTTCCCCAATGTCCAATTTTCCTTTGGGGAGATCCCATTTTTGTCGACGATAGATAAAAAGTATTTCATTTTTTTCATTGAGTACTAAACCACCTCCCGCTTGTATTTTATTTGTCATACTGGTAATTTTTAATCACTATGCTCCAGCATTTTCTTATTTTTGAGCTATGCGAGATGCAACTCTAATTGCTGAAAAACTTTTACAAGTTAAAGCAGTTCAATTAAATCCTACGCACCCATTTACTTGGGCCAGCGGTTGGAAAAGTCCTATTTATTGCGATAATCGAAAAGTACTCTCTTTCCCCTATGTTAGGGATTATATTAAGTCTGAGTTGTGCAATGTAATTTTTGAAAAATATGAAGCGGCAACATTACTTGCCGGAGTAGCCACTGCAGGAATACCCTGGGGTGCGATGGCTGCAGACCAGCTTAAGCTTCCCTTTATTTATGTTCGTCCTAAACCCAAAGAGCATGGCTTGGGAAATCAGATCGAAGGTGATTTTCAAGCAGGGCAGAAGGTGTTAGTGGTAGAAGATCTGGTTTCAACAGGAAAAAGTAGCCTTCAAGCCGTGGATGCGCTGGTTGAAAAAGGACTGGATATTATTGGGATGGTTTCAATTTTTAATTACGGGTTTCCAGTAGCAAGTGAACAGTTTGCACAAAGAGGTATTAATTACACTTCCTTGACAGATTATCCTACATTAATAGCATTGGCAGCTTCAACTGGTCTTATTGACAAGGAGCAGCTTTCATTATTGGAGAAATGGAGAGAGAATCCCTCCACATGGACAATCTAACTTATTGACTCATGCGATATATACATTTACTATTCTTTTTTTTCTGCGTGCAGTTATGTTTTGCGCAAGTAAAACCAGCTGTGACAGCAACTGTAAAAATTCCTCAAGCCCTTTGTATCCAATGTAAAAACAGATTAGAATACCAGGTAAAGAGGTTGGATGGGGTGGTAGAATTTGTTGTAAACTATCGAAAAGGGGAAGCCCGCCTTAAGTTCCTTACTGATAGAACGGATATAGAACAGATTAAAACTATGATCTCCAATACCGGCTATGATGCGGATGATGTATTAGCAAACGCTGATGCTTATAAACGACTGCCGATTTCTTGTAAAAAGTTAGCTGACAAAGGAGGTCATAAGTATTGAATAACAATTAAATATGAGTTTTATCTATATTTAATTATAAGGCATTAGTACGCGTCAAGTTCATTAAACTTTCTCACTAAGGCGCTATCCAACACAAGATTTTGTTTTTCAAAACGTTAAATCTCTCTAAAACCGACTAACAATCTGTGTAATCTCTTAGTGAAAATGATAAGCGGCTACTTGGTTGTAAGTAACTTAGCGACCTTTATAACTAACCCTCTGCATGACTCGCTTTTACACATTAAATCTATTTATTGCAATCCTTTTTTCTTTCAGTACCGGATTGCAGGCCCAGGACTTCTCCAATAAGGGTAAGGAGTTCTGGATCCCCTATTCTTATCATGTAGGAATGAGTGGTGGCGTAGGTAGCAATGTAGCCATGACGCTTTATATCACTTCCGATGTTACTACTACTTATACCGTTGAAATTTATGGCGGGGCTAATTTACAAGCCGGAACCATCAATGCGGGTCAGGTTGTTACCTGTGTTGTGCCAAACACAAATTTTATAAATGCAGCAGGAATTTTCAATAACAAAACTGTTCGCGTTTTAGCAGAAAAGCCAGTTGTTGTTTACTCCTATATTACCCAAAGTGCTGTGAGTGGTGCCACTGTTTGTTTGCCTACTAACGTATTGGGTAATGAGTATTACTCGATGAATTACACACAGGTTTCTAACTCTGCAAATGCAAATTCTTATTTTACAATTATTGCAGTAGAGGATAATACTACAGTTGAAATAACTCCTGCTGCAGCTACTACAAATGGTTGGGCTGCCGGCAGTGTGAATACAATAACGCTAAATAAAGGGCAGATTTATCAAGTTCTGGGTACTGTTAATAATACACCTTCCAGTGGGCTGTTTTCGGGTGTTGACTTAACGGGTTCAAAAATTCGTTCCGTATCAACCGGCACTTCCTCGTGCAAAAGGATTGCCGTATTCTCCGGTGCTGGAAAAATGAGAATTGGGACAACATGCTCAGGTGGTGCCAATAGCTCAGATAATTTATACCAGCAGTTATATCCTGCTGGCTCATGGGGGAGAGATTACCTAACTGTACCCAGTTATAATAGGCCAATTAACTTTTACAGGGTCATGAAAAAGGATCCTGCTACCAATGTTTATTTAAATGGTACGCTAATCCCAGCCTCCAGTTTTGTTAATAACAGATATTACGAGTTTACTGGAAATACACCAAACCGTGTTACTGCTGATCAGCCCGTTTCTGTTTCTCAATATTTCACTACGGCCAATTGTTCGTCTAATCCTAATCCTTATGATCCGGATATGATTATATTAAATCCGGTTGAGCAAAATATTTCTAAAGTAACCTTGGTTAGTTCCAATCTTGTTGCGGGAAGTCCCCAGCATCATATCCATGTTGTAATGCCCACGGGTGGTACAGGAATTTCTTCTTTCAGAATAGATAATAATCCCATTCCGGCTTCCTCTTGGGTGGTGCATCCTCAAAATCCGGCTTATGCCTATGCTTATCTTGCCAATGTTACACAAGGTTATCACACTTTAAAATCTGATTCAGGGTTTAATGCCATGGCATATGGCTATGCGAATGCTGAGTCCTACGGATACTCTGCTGGAGCAAACGTAAAAGACTTGTACCAGTACATATCTCTGGAAACGCCAAATTCATCTGTGAACTTTCCAGCTACTTGTGCTAATACGCCCTTTTACTTGTCTATGACCTTTCCTTACCAGCCTACAACCATAAACTGGGTGTTTGGTGCTGCATTAAATGCACTGGGTATTGCCGATGTCAGCTTAACGAATCCCACTCCAACTTCCACTGTGATAGTAAATGGACGTACTTTATATGTTTATAAACTTCCTACACAGTACTCGGTAACTGCTTCTAATATATATCCCATTAAGGTTCTAGCAACCAATCCAACTCCGGATGGTTGTGGCGGTGAGCAGGAGATTAATTTTGACTTAGAAGTATTGAACCGACCTACAGCTGGTTTTACCTTTTCCGGAATCTGTGCAAATAGTACTACTCAGTTCACCGATGCTTCTAATACAGGAGTCAGACCAATTTCTACTGTAAATTGGACGTTTGGTACATTGGGAACTTCTACGCAGTTAAATCCAACTTATTCATTTCCTGCAGCTGGAACTTACCCTGTCACCTATTCATTGATAACTGATATAGGTTGTAGGTCTGATACTATCACCCAGAACGTCACCATTAATCCGTTGCCAACTGCTACTGTTACAGGAACTATTACAACCTGTATTAATTCACCTCAACCTTCCATAACTTTTACAGGTGCGGGAGCTACTCCTCCTTATACTTTTACTTACAACATTAATGGAGGTGCTACACAAACTATTTCTACTACCGGTACTGCTAGTAGTGTTACTGTTCAAGCCCCCACGAATGTTCTAGGTATTTTTGTCTACAATTTGATCAATGTTGCTGAGTCAAGTACGGGCCTATGTTCGCAAAATCAAACGGGCGCAGCAACAATAACAATCAATACGAATCCCACGGCGTCAA
>VFQT010000375.1_pt1 | contig 67203 bp, 67 predicted proteins | sample 3512381 | NCBI WGS metagenome assembly VFQT01 (sample SAMN10412376, study PRJNA504923) | tailings metagenome | isolation source: Relicate 2 Philex TSF3 active mining site | place: Philippines: Tuba, Benguet | collected 2017-08-29
GCGATGTCAAGGCGAGCGCCGCACTCAAACGCAAGTTCGATCATTGCCCGGCTGAGGCTCTCAACTGAGGCAAATGGCGAACGAATTTGCTGCAATCCATTTCCGCAATCGATTAGACACTCAAGCCCATTGAGCAGCACGTCCTTGACGTCTCTAATTGATGTCAGTCTCTCTAGCCAACTCGGAAGCACCATGGGCAGAGCATGCTAAATCGCTAAGGAGAACGGGAAGATGAAGGAAAATCTGTGGAAAAAGAAGGGGCGGTAGCTTTGGGGGAAAGCTACCGCCGTCTGCCGGGGTCTATGGGGGATGTCCCCCGACAGAAGCTGACACAAGGTCAGCTTCGCAAGCATAGACCTAAGCCGCAGGTTTCTGTTCCCCATCTGGTGGACTTGCACAAAATTCCAAGCCTGGCAAAGCCCATGCTTCTGGCAGGATTGAGGAAGAAGGACAAAGATGTCGCTAAAGCCCCAGATTGAGAACCTGCTCAGTGAGAGCAGGCGCTTTCCCCCGAGCGCTGAGTTTGCCGCGAGAGCTATTGCCAACGAGGACCTCTACAAGCAAGGGGTCGACTTTGAGGCTTTTTGGGCCGATCAGGCCAGAAAGCTCTACTGGCACAAGCCCTTCACCAAGACCCTGGATTTTTCAGACGCTCCTTTCGCTCGCTGGTTTGAAGACGGTGAACTAAACGTCAGCTACAACTGCCTGGATAGGCACGTGGAGGCTGGTTTTGGAAAGAGAATCGCACTGTTCTTCGAGGGTGAGCCAGGAGATAGCAAGACCTACACCTATCTAGATCTTCTGAATGAAGTAAAGAAGTGTGCGAACCTGCTAACGAGGCTGGGTATCAAGCAGGGTGATCGCGTGGCAATTTATATGCCGCTTATTCCCGAGGCAATCATTGCTATGCAAGCGGTGGTGCGAATAGGGGCTGTTCACTCGGTTGTCTTTGGTGGTTTTTCAGCAGAGTCACTGGCTGCCCGGATTCAAGATGCCGGAGCAAAACTAGTCATCACCGCTGACGGCGGCTTTAGAAAAGGTAAGGCATCTGCGCTCAAACCAGCTGTGGATGAAGCTCTGAGTGATGAGAAGTGCCCATCGGTAGAGAAGGTGCTGGTAGTCCGGCGTTGTGAAAACGAAGTCGGCTGGGATGAGAACCGAGACCTTTGGTGGCACGAAGAAATGGCATTGGTTGAAACAGAGCATGTTGCCAAAGGATTCAGTGCGGAGAATCCCCTATTTATTCTTTACACCTCTGGAACAACAGGAAAGCCAAAAGGAATCCTTCACACCACCGGCGGATACCTTACTCAGGCCAGCTTTACGCACAAGAATGTTTTTGATATTCACGAAGCCCAAGATGTTTACTGGTGCACCGCAGACATTGGCTGGATAACGGGTCACTCGTATGTTGCCTACGGTCCACTAGCCAATGGTGCAACTCAAGTTATTTATGAGGGAACCCTTGACACTCCTGATTGGGGAAGATGGTGGGACATCATCCAGAAGTATCACGTCAACATTTTCTACACAGCACCAACTGCCATTCGAACCTTCATGAAACTGGGAAGCAAGGTGGTAAGCCACTACGACCTAAGTTCCCTCCGACTTCTCGGTAGCGTTGGAGAACCAATCAATCCGGAAGCCTGGATTTGGTATCGCGATGTGATTGGCTCTGGAAAGACACCTGTTGTTGACACATGGTGGCAAACAGAAACTGGCGCAATCATGATTTCACCGCTTCCTGGAGTAACTGCCAGTAAGCCAGGAAGTGCAATGACTGCCCTACCTGGAATAAATGCTGCAGTAGTTGATGATGATGGAAAAGAAGTTGGTGCAGGCGGAGCTGGCTACCTGACAATCACTAAGCCCTGGCCTTCAATGCTCCGAGGTATTTGGGGAGATCCCGAAAGATTTAGAGAAACCTACTGGTCTCGATTCCCAGGTCGCTATTTCGCTGGCGATGGCGCAAAGCTAGATGATGACGGCGACCTTTGGCTGTTGGGAAGAGTCGATGACGTAATGAATGTCTCCGGCCACCGACTCTCCACCACTGAGATTGAATCCGCCTTGGTCGCCCACCCGTTCGTTGCCGAGGCAGCAGTGGTTGGAGCGAAAGATGAGACAACCGGACAGGCAGTGGTTGCCTTCGTAATTCTTCGCCGCAGCCAACTTGATCACACAGGTACAGAGTCCGATGTTTCCAAAGAACTCAGAGAGCACGTTTCAAAGCTGATTGGCGCTATTGCGAAACCACGGACCATATTCGTGGTTAGCGAGCTGCCCAAAACAAGATCGGGCAAGATTATGCGCAGGCTCCTTAGGGATGTGGCCGAAGATAGGCCAATTGGCGATGTCACCACTTTGGCGGATACGACAGTCATGGAAACCATCAAGAACAGAATCGGCGCTGGAGCGAGCGACTAATTGATTTTTCGCATCGCCAATAATTCTGACGAGTCAGCCATCCTCAGTCTGCTGCGCGAATACTGCGATGAGGTTGGAACGCCTTGGAGCGATGAGCACCTGCTCGCCGGCCTCACCCCTCTTCTTATTGAAAACCAGCACGGAGTTATTCTGGTGGCTGAAGAGAAAAACATCATTGCTTACTCAGTTCTAACTTGGGGATGGGGAATCGAATCCGGCGGTCAAGAAGCACTGGTCGATGAGATGTTTGTTAGAAGCGATTACCGCAACCAGGGAATTGGTGAAAGGCTGCTTAGAAAAACTCTGGAGAGAGCAAAAGATCAAGGCGTGAAAGTAGTTTTTCTGGAAACCGAAAAGGAAAATCCAAAATCCAGAGAGCTTTACAAGCGCATTGGATTTAGTGAAGAAAACTCAATCTGGATGTCAATCCGCCTCTAGGCGATTTCGACAATCAGCTCCACCTCAACTGGCGCATCCAATGGCAGCACAGCAACTCCCACTGCACTGCGAGCATGGATTCCGTTTTCACCAAAAATTTGCTCAAGCAGTTCACTTGCACCATTAATTACTTGCGGTTGCTGAGTGAAATCTGAGGTCGACGCCACAAAGCCAACAACCTTGACCACTTTCTTTACGCGATCTAAGTCTCCAACTACGCCTTTGATTGCAGCGACGGCATTGAGTGCGCAAATTCTTGCAATATCTTTAGCCTGCTCAACGGATATCTCTTTGCCAACTTTTCCGGTGGCAACGAGTTTTCCTTCGACTAGCGGAATTTGTCCGGCTGTGAAAACAAGGTTTCCACTTTGCACCGCAGGAACATATGCACCAGCTGGTTTAGCAACTTCAGGAAGAGTTATTCCGAGCTCTCGTATTTTTGCGTTCGCACTCATTCAACGACCCGCTTGAAAAAAGCAATCAGACCACCCTGTGGACCAGTGATGACCTGGACCAATTCCCAGCCCTGTTTACCCCAGGTGTTGAGGATTTCGGTTTCTTTATGCAGAAGTAGGGGCGTAGTTACGTATTCCCACTTGGTCATTTCTCAGCTCCGTATCAGTTTTGGCAAGGTAACCTAGAGTCTATGTCGGGCAAGTCTTCAATCTCGACGCTTGGAACCCTTCTAAAGTTTGGTCTTCTAAGCGCTATTGCCGGTCTGCTCACCGTCGCCCTTATGGCACCAGCAGTGGCCGTTGCAGGAGTTGCCGCCACCTCCGGAGTGGTGGCCTTTGAATCCCTACCCGATTATGTGAAGCCAATTAACGCCTCCCAGGCTTCGAACGTTTACGCCCTCAGGGACGGCGAGCCAGAACTTATCGCGACCTTCTACCACGAAAACCGTGTGGAAATTCCCTTTGAAAAGATTTCTCCCAATCTGGTTGATGCAGTGATTGCGACAGAAGATCCGAGATTCTACGAGCACGGTGGCGTAGATGTTATTTCCCTAATCCGAGCCACCCTGACAAATTTGGCTAGCTTCGGTGATGGCCCAGGTGCTTCAACAATCACTATGCAGTACGTTCGAGGAACTTTGGTGGAAGCTGCCAATCTCTCTGGCGATGAGAGCGCCATCGCAGCTGCCACCGAGGTAACCATTGCTCGAAAGCTCAGAGAGATTCGTCTGGCTATAGCTCTAGAGCAAGAAGTTTCAAAAAAGGATATTCTCGCGGGATACCTAAATCTGGTTTTTCTTGGAAACCAGATAAATGGTGTTGAGACAGCCAGCAAGTATTACTTCGGCATCCCTGCCAGTGATCTCAACGTGCCGCAGGCTGCCTACCTTGCTGGAATGCTCAAGTCTCCAAATGACTACAAGCCCGACGAGGCGGAAAACCTAGATCGCGGTCTTGGCAGAAGAAACTATGTTCTGCAGAGAATGGCAGACGAGGGATATCTGACTCAGGAGCAAGCTGATGAGTACAAAGACTCCCCTATTCAAACCAAAATTTCACCAGTCCAAGCAGGCTGTGAGCTTAACCAAACCACTGCGTTTTTCTGCGACTACACAGTTTGGACAATTCGTAACTCACCTGAATTTGGAGTAACTCCCGAGGACAGAGAGATGCTGCTGCGCAGAGGTGGGCTAAACATCTACACCTCTTTAGATCTTGACATTCAAGAAAAAGCATGGGAAGCAACCATGAAGGCATTACCCGCCGACAATGAGTGGGGATTTGGAACTGCTTCAGTTTCTGTAGAAATAGGAACAGGGCGAATTATTGCCATGGCCCAAAACAGAATCTTTGATCAATCTGCAGAGCCCCCAGTAGGCGCAACATCGGTGAACTACAACACTGACAAGCCCTTCGGTGGATCGAGCGGATTCCAGCCAGGATCAGCATATAAATTGTTCACCCTGGCCGAGTGGTTAAAGCAGGGCTATGCCCTTGGTGACCATGTCGATGGACGCGTGCAAACAGGCGATGATGTTGATCTAGATGGTCAGCCTGATGAAATCAAGATCTGGAACGTGGCTCAGGATTTCAGGGCAAGTTGCGGTGGTGTTGTAGGACTGTGGGAAGTAAAGAACTCGGGAACCGATCAGGACAAAACCATTGATGACATCAGCGTCCAGCAAGCAGTTATCACCTCCCAGAACACGGCCTTTGCAGCAATGGCATCAAAGCTAGATCTGTGTGCGATTCGCGACACCGCAGTCAGCTTCGGAGTTCACCGAGCAGATGGAACAGAGCTGCTGTATTTCCCATCCACCATTTTGGGAACAAATGAAATTGCACCGCTCACCATGGCTGCTGCGTACGCCGCCGTATCAAACAATGGTGTTTACTGCTCACCGGTTTCGATCGACAAAGTTGTTCTTAGAAGGGACGGCAGCGAACTGCCTGTTCCCAAGACTCGCTGCTCGCAAGCCGTTACACCTGAAGTATCACTAGCCATGGTTCACGCCATGAAACCAGTGGTTTCTGGCGGCACAGGAGCAGCCTCTAACCCTGGGGATGGCATTCCGCTAGCTGGAAAGACTGGAACATCCGATAACCGAATTCACACCTGGATGATTGGCTTTTCCACAGAAGTTGCAACAGCAACCTGGGTTGGAAACGTAGTTGGCCTCACCCCACAGGGAGGCAAGAGCATTGGCGGCAATGCAGTTCCAACAATTAGACACGTGATCTGGAAGCAGATCATGACAGAAGTAAACGCAAAGTACGGCGGAGAAAACTGGGCACCTGCTGACCCCAAGTTCATCGAAGCTCCTGCGATAGCTGTGCCAAATGTTCAGGGCATCGACCCAGAGACTGCCAAGGTTCAACTTGGAAACAATCTGCTTAGCGGTGCGGTGGTTGCTGGCACAGTGCAATCTGCAATGCCAGCAGGCATGGTTGCCTATACCAAACCTGCAGCGGGTGAAGCAGTCCCTAGGGGATCTTTAGTCAAGATTTACATCTCAGCAGGTGGCAGAGTCACAGTTCCTGATGTGAGAGGAAAGACCACCGAGCAGGCAATCTCCACACTTGAAGCAGCAGGCTTTACGGCAACCTTGCCTCAGCCAAGTCAGGCTCAGCTTCTAAACAAGTGTGATTCAACAATTCCAAATGGATCTGTCTTTGGCACCCAACCCGAGGCCGGAAAAGCCGTTCTACCAGCTAGTGCGATCATCGTTCTACCCAACAAATGTGGCTAGCCACTAACAGCGGCCCCTTCGAACTAAAGGAGCTATCGCTTTCTGGAATTGGGATAAACCTCAGGGTTCTTCACATTTCTGATATCCACTTTGCGCCCGGTCAGACAAACAAAGCTGCGTTCCTCAAGGACCTGGCAACACTCAAGCCAGATTTAGTTGTAAATACTGGCGATAACCTCGGACATAAAAACGCCCTCAATCCACTGCTACTAGCACTCGAGCCACTACTTGATTTTCCAGGTGTTTTCGTCAACAGCAGTAACGACTACTTCTCGCCCAAGCTAAGCAATCCCCTGAAATATCTCGCAGGCCCATCCTCGGTTGACCAAAGAGTGGCGGACCTAGACACCCCTCGACTGGTGAGGGAATTTGAAAATTCGGGTTGGCTGAATCTCAATAATCAAACAGGCACACTGAAAATTAACTCTCAGTTGATTAACTTCTCTGGCGTTGATGATCCTCACCTAGGTAGGGAGAAGTTCAGTGTTTCTTCCGCTGAGAATCTAATTGCTCTTTCTCACGCACCCTACATAAGGGTTCTGGACGAGTTCGTGAAGATGAATGCAAGGCTGATTTTTTCTGGCCACACTCACGGAGGTCAAGTTTGTCTGCCGAGTGGTAAAGCCATCATCACCAACTGTGATCTGCCGGCTTCTCAAGCTCAGGGCTTGAGCTACCACAAGCAAACTCCGCTGCATGTCTCGGGTGGTATGGGGGCAAACATCTTTACCCCTATTCGACTTTTCTGCCCGCCCTCGGCAACGCTGATAAATATAAGTTAGGCCAGCTCTTTAGCGACCAGCTCGGCAATCTCATAGGTGTTCAGCGCTGCGCCTTTCCGCAGGTTATCCCCGACAACAAACAGCTGTAGTGTGTTTGGGAAATCAATGGACTGACGAACTCTGCCGACAAAGGTCGGATCCTGCCCTGCAACGAAGGCCGGTGTTGGAAAGATTCCCTTTTCAGGCTCATCCATCAGTCGAACAGTAGGTTGCTTGGCAAGTTCTGACTTGGCCTCATCAACTGCAATTGGGTTTGCAAACGTTGCATGCACCGCCAGCGAGTGACTGACTTGAACTGGCACACGCACGCAGGTTGCAGCAACTTTGAGATCTTTGATTCCAAGAATCTTTCTTGATTCATTTCGAACCTTGAGCTCTTCAGAAGTGTGACCGCCCTCTTTAACCGAACCCGCAAGAGGAATGACATTCAGGGCAATCGGAGTTGGCCATGGAGAATCTGTTGGTTGCAGTCCATTTTCCAAGAGTGTCTTGGCGACACTGTCAGTGGTGATTCCCGCATCTGGATTTGAGGCAACCCCAGCAATTTCCTTCTTCAGCTGCTCAATTCCTGAAGCCCCAGCACCGGATACAGCCTGATAGCTGGCGACTACAAGTTCAGTGAGCTGCCACTTCCTGTGAAGAGCTCCCATTGCGGCCATCATCGTCAAAGTAGTGCAGTTGGGGTTGGCAATAATTCCTTTTGGTCTGCTCAGTGCCATTTGTGGATTGACCTCTGGCACCACCAGGGGAACTTCCGGATCCATCCGGAATGCTGCTGAGTTATCGACAACGACAACTCCCTTGCTAGCAGCGATTGGAGCCCACTGAGCAGAAACCTCATCAGGAACATCAAACATTGCTATGTCGACTCCCTCGAAGGCCTCGGGAGAAAGGGCAACAACAGTGAGTTCCTTACCATGGACCAAAATCTTCTTGCCGGCTGATCGCGCGGAGGCAATCAGTCTGATTTCCCCCCAGATGTTTTCGCGGGCATTGATGATTTCAATCATCACCGTGCCAACGGCACCAGTTGCACCCACCAGGGCAAGATTTGGCTTCATTTATCTATCTTCCAGTTCCGGCATAGATTACCGCTGTCTCAGCGGCATCGAGTTCAAATGCAGTGTGGACAATTCTGGTGGCTTCCTTCAGCTGGTCGGCCCTGGTCACAACTGAAATTCGAATCTCAGAGGTTGAGATCATCTCTATGTTGATGCCTGCCTTAGCCAGTGCCCCAAACAGCTTGGCACTAACACCGGAAGAGGTCTTCATGCCTGCTCCAACAATGGATAGTTTTCCAATCTCGTCGTCGTAGGTAATTGATTGAAAACCAATACCCGACTGCTTTGCCTTAAGTGCCTCAACCACTTTGTGTCGGTCATTGTGAGGAAGAGTGAAAGAAATATCACTCAGGTGATTTTCTGTTGTCGAGACGTTCTGAACAATCATGTCAATATTCGCGCCAGCTTCGGCAACAGCCTGGAAAATCTCCGCTGCCTTACCTGGTCTGTCCGGAACACCAATCACGGTGATCTTGGACTGTGTGCTGTCTGCTGCAACTCCAGAGACGACTGGTTCTTCCATGTTTGCTCCCGATTTCTTGGTGTAGACGAGAGTGCCAGGATCGGCACTAAAGGTTGATCTAACTCTGAGTGGAACTGCATGCCTGCGGGCAAACTCCACTGCTCTGATATACAAAATCTTTGCCCCCGATGACGACAACTCCAGCATGGAATCAAGATCAATCTCGGCAAGCTTTCTGGCTCTCGGAACAATTCTTGGATCAGCCGTGTAAACACCATCCACATCCGAGTAAATCTCACATATGTCTGCCTTCAGTGCTGCGGCTAATGCAACGGCAGTGGTGTCAGATCCACCGCGACCTAGAGTGGTGGTGTCACCGTTTTCAAAACTAAATCCCTGAAATCCAGCGACAACCGCAATGTTTCCGGCATCGAGTGCCTCTGAGATACGTTTTGGATCAATCTTCCAGATTCTGGCACTTCCGTGTTCTGAGTCGGTTGAGATACCCGCCTGGTAACCGGTGAAGGACATTGCCTTTCCGCCCTGATCCTTGATGGCCATGGCGAGAAGTGCCATGGAGATTCTCTCTCCGGCGGTTAGCAAAATATCCATCTCACGATTTCCAGAGATGTCGGTAGTGACGGAGTTTGCCAGATCGATTAGTTCATCAGTGGTGTCGCCCATGGCAGACACCACAACCACAACCTTGTTGCCTGCGTTTTGTGCAGCGAGAACCCTGGCGGCGACGTGTTTGATTTTCTCGGCATCAGAAACCGAGGAACCGCCAAACTTCTGAACAATAAGCGACAACTAGTTGACTCCTTGGGGTGGGATTTCAGCGCCAGCGCTCTCAGGGAAGTCTAGTTCACCCTTCTTCGGCCCTCAAAGGCTCGGCCCAGGGTCATATCATCTGCATACTCAAGATCTCCGCCAACTGGTAGGCCAGAAGCCAGCTTGCTGACTGGAATCTCTAGTGGCGTGAGCATTCGGATCAGATAGGTGGCGGTTGCCTCCCCCTCGAGGTTTGGGTTGGTGGCAATAATCACCTCGCGAATACTTGGATCTGCTAGTCGCTTCATCAGTTGTTTTATGCGCAGCTGGTCTGGACCAATCCCAGCGATTGGTGAAATTGCTCCACCTAGCACGTGATACAAACCCCGGAACTCACGAGTTCTCTCAATGGCTGCAATGTCTTTCGAGTCCTCGACAACGCAGATAAGTCCCTGATCGCGTTTTTGATCGGCACAGATTGAGCACTTTTCACTTTCGGAGACATTGCCGCAGCTTTCGCAGAATCTAACTTTTTCCCTTACTTCTTTTAGCACCGTTGCCAAATTGAGTGCAACGTCACTTTCTGCTTCTATGAGATAAAAGGCAATGCGCTGTGCGCTCTTGGGGCCAACTCCTGGAAGCCTGCCCAATTCATCAATCAGCTGCTGGAGAGCGCCTTCATACATTATTTATCGCCCTTGATCGGCTTTGCACCGAGCACTTCTCGAAGAATAAATTCACCAGTTCGAGGATCTGCTTGCGAGATAGGTTCGGTCTTAAGCTCCTCCTCGTTGTCATCCGAAAAATCTTCGGTGTTGGGTTCAATAACAGGAGCTTTGGCAACTTTTGACGGCGCATCAGCAACCTTGGCTCGATACTTCACGCTCACACCAGCCAGTTCTTTAATTACTGAGCGCAACACCTCGGCAGCGCCACCAGCATTCTTAAATGCTTCAACATCTTTCTGAGATTGGAAAAGTAGCGTCAATACCTCATTGTCATAGTCAATGACCTTGGAGGTGAAGGCAACGGCCCAGGCGGATCGAGACTGCTTAGCAAGCTGATCCAAAATAATCTGCCAGTTTGCTTTGAAATAAGAAGCTGAAATCTCAGCAGGTGGTACGGGTGCTTCTGACTTTGGTTGAATCTTAGGTTTTTCAGTCACGACTGGTTCTTGTTTTGCTTCAACCGACTTTGGTCTGGTTGCAACCGGCGCCATCACTCTTGCGCAAAGAAGCTCTAGCTGCAGTCTCGGGTTAGAGGCAGCGGAGGTGTCGCTCAGAGCTTTTGCAGTTGCCTCGGCCGTTGCAGTCAGTGAACCAAGTCCGAATCTGGCCGCCTGAATAGTTAGCTGCTCGAACTGCTCTGGTCCGATTCCACGAAGAATCGCTTTGGCATCTTTTCCTAGTGAGTGAACCAGCATTAGATCTCTGATGCGCTCAAGAAGGTCTTCCAGGAATCTTCTAGCGTCCTGACCTGACTGAATGATTCGATCCACTGCCCTGAAAGCCTTGGCAGCGTCCAGCTCCGCAAAAGCTTCGATTACTTCTGCCATGAGATTGTCGTGGGTGAAGCCGAGCAGGTTTATTGATCTTTCATATTGAATCTTCTTGGCGTCACTGCCAGCAATTAGCTGATCCAGTAAGGACAGGGCATCTCTGACTGAACCTCCGGAAGCCCGCACCACCATTGGTAGCACTCCATCGTCAGCCGAATACCCTTCAGACTCCAAAACACTCGCTAGGTAGTCAAGCAGCTCCGCCGGAGGAACGAGGCGGAATGGATAGTGATGTGTTCTAGAGCGAATTGTTCCGATTACCTTTTCAGGTTCGGTAGTTGCAAAAATAAACTTCACGTGAGCTGGTGGCTCTTCAACAATCTTCAAAAGCGCATTGAAGCCCTGAGTGGTGACCATGTGAGCCTCGTCGAGAATAAAGATCTTGTATCTGTCTCGTGCTGGTGCAAAGACCGCGCGCTCTCTTAGCTCCCTCGCATCATCGACGCCATTGTGAGAAGCGGCATCAATCTCCACCACATCGAGTGACCCAGGTCCGCCCCTGGCAAGTTCTTTGCAACTTTGGCACTGACCGCAGGGTGAATCTGTTGGTCCCTTTTCGCAGTTTAGGCATCTTGCCAAAATGCGAGCGCTAGTTGTCTTTCCGCAGCCGCGGGGGCCAGAGAATAAATATGCGTGATGAACGCGATCAGATTTAAGTGCTGCCCGAAGTGGGTCTGTGACCTGAGTTTGCCCAATTAGGTCAGCAAAGTTATCTGGTCGATATCTGCGATAGAGGGCGGTGGTCACTAGGTAAGAATAAACCTAGCCAGGACATCTATGAGCCCTTAGGGCAAAACACCGCTCCAGGTGGCGGCCGCCCCGGAGTGTCCAACAACAACTGTCATGGCAATGCCAGCAATGGCTAGAGAAATCACTAGTACTGCCAGTACTTGGCTGAAAATCTTTGGTCCCTTTAGTGACCACCAGAAAACCACCGCCGAGACCAAAATTCCCAGGGCAAGGGGCATTAGCATCTCACCATATTCACTGTGAGGCTCAGGCTCGTATAAAACCTCAGAGAGAGCTTCCCCGGATTGCTGAGCAAGAAAAACAAACGGTGTGGTTAGGGCTACTGCGGCTATGACTTTCACCAGGTGCTTTGTCCGCAGCTTGGAAAAAGAGACGACTGCAATCAGGGCAATCAGGGCTATCGGAAAGAGAATTACCGCAAAGTGAACGACCAGGGGGTGCAGAGGAAGATCCCCAAGTGAAAGAAGAAAGTCTTCCAAGATTCTCCGTGATCAGTTTTTAGGGACCCCTCGCGCACCCGCCAGAGCTCAGTTACCCTTGCTACCTTTCGGTCCTGGGGGGTTTAGCCAAGGTGACGCCACGCGAGGAGTCGTCCTTGATTCTAAGCCCGATTAGTTCTGGGGGAAACCTAGGTTTATGCCGCCGTGAGAGGGGTCCAACCAGCGAGAAGTGATGACCTTGGTTTGGGTGAAGAAGCGGAAACCCTCTTCTCCGTGAGCACGGGAATCACCAAACAGTGAGTGCTTCCAACCGCCGAAGGAGAAGTAGGCCACCGGCACAGGTATTGGAACATTAATCCCAATCATTCCGACCTCAACCTCGTGCTGGAATCTCCTGGCAGCTCCCCCATCGTTAGTAAAGATGGCTGTTCCATTTCCAAACTCAGATGAGTTAATTAGTTTCAGACCCTCTTCATAAGTCTTTACTCGAACAACGGAAAGAACTGGACCAAATATCTCATCTTTGTAGACCTTGGAAGAAGTTGGGACCTTATCAATCAGTGTGGGGCCTAGCCAAAAGCCGTTCTTGTCACCATCAGGATTTACATCCCTTCCATCAACCACAACGACGGCTCCATCTGCCTTGGCAATGTCGATGTAGCTGGCAACTTTATCGCGGTGCTGCTTGGTCACTAGCGGGCCCATGTCACAAGACCGTCTTCCATCACCAACCTTGATGGTGCTCATTCTTTCCTTGATCTTGGCAATTAGTGAATCAGCAACTGGCTCAACTGCCACAACCACTGAAATCGCCATGCATCTTTCACCAGCTGAACCAAAGCCTGCGTTAACAGCTGAATCTGCAACCAGATCTAGATCGGCATCGGGAAGCACCAGCATGTGATTCTTAGCTCCACCTAGTGCCTGAACCCTCTTGCCATTCTTCGCAGAAGTTTCATATATGTATTGTGCGATTGGGGTAGAACCAACGAAGGATATTGACTTCACCAAGGGGTGATTTAGTAGACCATCAACCGCCAGTTTGTCACCGTGCAGGACGTTGAATACACCATCCGGTAGACCTGCTTCTTTCAGCAGTTTGGCGATCCACATCGCACTCGATGGGTCTTTTTCACTCGGCTTTACAACAACAGTGTTTCCCGCAGCAATAGCAACCGGGAAGAACCACATTGGAACCATCGCCGGAAAGTTAAATGGGCTGATGATGCCAACCACACCCAGGGGCTGCTTCATTGAGTAAACATCAATTGAGGTGGAGGCATTCTCGGAGTATTCGCCTTTTAGAAGATGTGGCAAACCACAGGCGAAGTCCACGACCTCAAGACCACGGTTAATCTCACCCATTGCATCGGATAAAACCTTGCCGTGTTCCTCGGTGATGATTGCTGCCAGCTCTGCTTTGCGCTGATCAAGAAGCTGGCGAAAACTAAAGAGGATTGAAGCTCTCTTGGCCAGCGAAGTGTCTTTCCAAGCCGGGAAAGCAGCTTGAGCGGCGCTCACTGCTACCTCTATATCCTTCTCTTCCGCAAAAGAAACCTGTGCGGCTTGTGAGCCAAGGGCAGGGTCGAAAACCTCGCCAAATCTTGTGCCGGAGCCTTTATATTCAGTTCCGTTTACCCAGTGGGAAATCAACTTCATCGTTTACCTCTTTTTCCCTGCCAAGACTACCCTTAGCAAAGACAGGAAAAACATGCAGGAAATCACCAGGCTCATAGGGCGTCACCCAGCCAAACAGGCGGCTGTTTTAGCAGAGCTCAGGCAAGAGATTCAGAAGCTGCTACCAGGCGCAAAGGAAAAAATCTTCTACCAGATGCCTTCCTTTGAAGCAGGAGGTGTGGTTGTCCTCAGCTACGAGGGGTTCAAGGAACACAACAGCATATTCCCTGGCCCCAAAGTCATAGCAATGCTGACCAAGGATCTGGAAACTTACAAAATTTCAAAGGGTGCCATCCAGTTTGAAAAAGACAAACTTCCACCTAAAGCTTTGCTAAAGAAGATTGTTCTAGCTGCAATAAAGCTGATCAACCAGAGCTACCCTAAGAAAAGCGGCGAATTCCTCGAGCTTTATGACAACGGGTTTGTCAAAGCTGAAGGCAAATACATCGAGGGTGAAATGCATGGCTACTGGGAATTCTTTAGGCGAGATGGGTCCATCATGCGAAGCGGAAAACTAAGCCACGGCGAGCCAATTGGTGAGTGGACTACCTATCCAAGATAACCAGTTTTGGTCATTATCAATTAGCCAACTAAACTGCTCGAGGAGAATTCGCCTAGTGGCCTATGGCGCACGCTTGGAAAGCGTGTTGGGTGAAAGCCCTCGGGGGTTCGAATCCCCCATTCTCCGCCAGCAACTCCCTTGATTGAGAGCCTCAGTGGGGGCGTTTATCAGCGGAGTTTTTGCTACTTGTGCAGCTCGTTGTGCGCTTTTTGACCTCTACCTAGTGTTTTATCGAATCCGTGTTCAAATATTTTCTAGCGATTGGTTTTACTTTTACCCATAGAAAGCACTACGAATGCTATGAAGTAAGTAATCAAAACGGTTGTAATGAGACCAGCGACCAGCAGAACAGGAATCGTCTCATTCATAGTTATTGCAATAGTTTCCGACTCAGCGGTAAAAAGTGCCTCGGAAAAATTTGGTGTCATGAGGAGAGCTTAATGCATGGACAACAGAACTCGAGCAGTCTGCTTTTTGGAGTGGCAGATTGAAGACAATTGGTAATTAGTTCCTTTTTTTGCGCAGAAAGTAGAGCTTGAGCTTTTCAACTACTTTTTCGAGGCCTTGCATACCCTGCTTGTTTAGCTCTCTCGCCCACTCAATCTCCAGAGCAAGAATGGAAAGCCCAAGGAAGATAAAGAGTAGCCCTGGCCCTGGGGTGACCATCATGATTAGACCCAAAATCAGCAGAGTGAAGCCAATTGCCATAGTGAGCACCCATCTCACAGGGTGGGGCAATTTGGCTAAGAAGTTCTTTACTTTGTCCATGTTTTTCTCTGGATTGGTATTCCGAGCCTAGTCAAATTGCTTCGGAATTAGCTGAGAGAGTTAGACGTCTAGAGAGATTTGAGGATGTCCTCAACTCGCTCCTTGGCATCGCCAAACAGCATTCTGGTGTTTTCCCGATAAAACAGTGGGTTCGCTACACCTGCGTAACCGGAGGCCATGGATCTCTTGAAAACAATCACGTTCTCTGCCTCCCAGACTCTGAGCACCGGCATGCCGGCGATTGGGCTGCCTGGGTTTTCGGTTGCTGCAGGATTCACGGTGTCATTGGCACCAATCACCAAAACAACGCTCGTGCTGGATAGATCGTCGTTGATTTCATCCATCTCAAGAACAATGTCGTATGGCACCTTGGCCTCGGCCAAAAGAACGTTCATGTGTCCAGGAAGTCGACCCGCTACCGGGTGAATACCAAATCGAACCTCAACTCCCTTTTCGCGCAAGCGCTTGGCAAGTTCAGCAACTGGGTACTGCGCCTGTGCAACTGCCATTCCGTAACCAGGGGTGATAACAACGCTCTTGGCCGAGGAAAGAAGTTCAGCAGCGGATCCGGAATCAATCTCAGTGTGCTCGCCGGTTTCCTCTTTATCCCCAGATGGTGCTTCGATGCCATAGCCGCCAAAGATGACGGATATGAACGACCGGTTCATTGCCTTGCACATGATGTAGGAAAGGTAAGCACCGGATGATCCCACCAGAGCACCGGTGACAATCAGAAGATCATTACTCAGTAGGAATCCTGTTGCCGCAGCGGCCCAACCCGAATAGCTGTTGAGCATTGAGACAACCACGGGCATGTCTCCCCCGCCAATCGATGCCACCAGGTGCCAGCCAAGAGCAAGAGCCAAAGCTGTAACCGCAACCAACAGATACATCTGTGGGGTGATTACGTAAGCAACCGTTAGAGCAATAAACCCAATCAGAGCCAACAGGTTCAGTAGGTTTCGTCCAGGCAGAATCAAAGGCTTGGAAGAAATTTTTGCGGAGAGTTTCAGATAGGCAACAATCGAACCGGTGAAGGTAACCGCACCGATGAAGACACCAATAAATACTTCTGCTCTGTGAACTCCAACAAGCTCTGGAGCCAAGTCACCCGAGTGCAAGGCACCGTTCCAACCAACTAGAACTGCGGTAAGACCCACAAAGCTGTGGAAAAGAGCAATCAGCTCCGGCATTCCTGTCATGGCAACGACTTTGGCTCTCCAAAGTCCAATGACAGCTCCAACCACCAGAGCAATAACCAAGAGGATGAATCCTAAGGAAGTGCTCTGATCCCATTGTCCAGAGAGTGTGAGCCAGATGGTTGCAGCCATGGCAATTGCCATTCCAGCGATTCCATACCGGATACCGGTCTTGCCACTCTCGTGCTTGCTGAGTCCAGCAAGACTCATGATGAAAAGAAGGGCTGCCGCTATGTATGCGGCGTTAGCTATTGCTACAGCACTCATCATTTGTCTCCCTTCGTGAACATCTTGAGCATTCGTCTGGTTACCGCAAATCCACCAAATACGTTGATGCTCGCAAGCAAGACGCCAAGGGCGGCAAGAATCTGAACCACAAGGTTGGTGTCAGTGATTTGCAAAATTGCTGCAACTACCACGATTCCGGAAATTGCGTTAGTGACGCTCATAAGTGGGGTGTGTAGGGCATGGTGCACTTTTCCGATTACGTAATAGCCGACCACGATTGCCAAAGTCAGAACCAAGAAGTGCTGCGGTAGAGGTGGCGGAGCCATTGAAATCAGCCCGAAGAGCGCTGCCATTCCAACCGCAATGAGCGCACCTTTGGTGCTGGCAGACATCTTTTTCTTTTCAGGCATTACCGCTGCCATGACCTGAGTTACGGGAGCTGCCGAGACCTGAACCGGTGGTGGTGGCCAGGTAACCTTGCCATCTTTGGCAACCGTGACAGCTCTTTGAACGACATCCTCGAAGTCAATAACGGCCTTGCCGTCTTTGCCAGGGGTAATTAGTTTCAGCAGATTGACCAGATTGGTTCCATATAGTTGTGAGGATTGGGAGGGAAGTCTGCTTGGTAAATCTGTGTAGCCGAGAATTGTGACTCCGTTTTTTGTCACAATCTTCTTGCCAGCAACTGAGCCTTCAACGTTTCCACCTTGCGCTGCAGCCATATCCACAATCACGCTGCCAGGCTTCATCAGCGAGACATCCTTAGCAGTAATCAGTCGAGGTGCTGGCTTGCCTGGGATTAGAGCTGTTGTGATGATGATGTCAACGTCTTTAGCCTGCTCGGTGTAAATCTCAGCAGCTCTCTTGTTGTAGGCGTTGCTGGTCTCTTTCGCATAGCCATCGCTGGAATGCATCTTCTCGCCGATTTCCACAGCAAGGTACTGGCCACCAATTGACTTCACCTGGTCAGCAACCTCCGGTCTTGGGTCAGTTGCTCTGACAATTGCTCCGAGGCTGGAGGCTGCGCCGATAGCTGCTAATCCGGCGACACCGGCACCAGCAACCAGGACCTTGGCTGGAGGCACCTTTCCCGCAGCTGTCACCTGTCCGGTGAAGAAGCGACCGAATTCATGAGCTGCTTCAACAACTGCTCTGTAACCTGCGATGTTAGCCATCGAGCTAAGCACGTCCATTGACTGAGCTCTGGAAATTCTTGGCACGGCATCCATGGCAAGGGCGGTTACGCCTTTTTTAGCAAGTGCCTGCAAAAGCTTTGGTTTGAACGCAGGAGAGAGTAGTCCAACGAGGATTGCACCTTTTTTAAGTCTCTTAATTTCTGCATCATTAGGTGCGTCAACTTTGAGAACAATGTCCGCTTTCCAGGCAGCTGCCGAGGTTACGATCTTGGCGCCAGCAGCAACGTACTCGCTGTCTGGGAAGGAAGCCTTAGCCCCAGCAGCCTTCTGCACGACCACCTTGTAGCCGAGAGCAACAATCTTTTTGATCGTCTCTGGGGTCGCAGCGACCCTGGACTCGGCTGCCTGCTCAGCAACAACACCAATTAGCGACACAACTACCCCGTTTCGATTGCAGGAAACAACTGCATTTTGAGACTGTGAATTCCCTGAAACGCTATCGCTAATTTGGGCGAGAGGCTGACAGTTTGAGGTTTGGGCAACGGGGGTTCCAATCGAGTTAGAAAAGAAGTCCTTCTGAATACCAAACCCAATGAAACCCCCAAGAGACTCTGGATACTAGTGTTGCACTCACTACAAAGTGCTACACTTGCTCTATGCCTACCACCCGACCTCGCTACATGATCACTGAGTCTGATGAGCTAGACCTTGCACTTCAGTGCGCTGCGACACTTTGGCCCGAACTAGCTGGCGAACGAAATGCGCTTGTGAGAAAAGTCTTAGATATAGGAATTGAAGACGTAAAAAGAAGAATGGACGCCAATCTAGAAAAGAAGCGCAAGGCGATTCTCAAGGTGGCGGGAAGCCTTAGTGGGGTTTGGCCAGAGAATTGGCGAGATGAATTGAGAGCGGAATGGCCAGAGTAATTCTGGATTCAAGTGTTCTAATCGCTTTGTACAACGACTCTGACAAGCACCACCAGTGGGCCATGAGAATTCTTTTGCAAACAATTGAGTCTCAGCTGGCAATGCCCGTCATCACATATGCTGAGGCACTAATTCATCCCTTACGCTCTGGAAAAAAGAAGGAGTTTGAAGCTGGAGTCAGAGGATTGGGGATTGAAGTTTGCTCAATTCGGTCTGAATCCATGAATCAAATTGCTGAGCTAAGGGCTTCGACAAAGTTGCGAATGCCAGACGTGGTGGTCCTGAATGAGGCAATGACCACAGAGAGTGCGATTGCCACTACAGATCAACTGCTTGCGCAGACAGCGAGTAGTTTTTCGCTACCGGTTTACTCCCCCAGCTAGTGGCTGCTGCTAATTTGAAGCAGTATTTCTTACTGAGCAACTATGCACTGGCAATGGCTGGAATAATCGCCCCGGAAAACACCTGCCAGGCAAGAATCGACTTGGCCACCAAGCTGAGGGTGATATAGGTGGCTTCACCATAGAGGTAGTTCTTCCAAGGCCCAATCTTCTTGTACTGGAATGCCTGGTTGAAGGCGAAGGTGTTGAAGAACAGGAACAGCGCGACAATGATTCCGTAGACAAATCCTGGAATCTCAGCGGCTGATTCTCCCCCTGGCTGAATTGTGTAAACAATGATGATGAGCCAGGGAACAATTCCGGTCATACTTCCCATAATGAACGGCAGGCCCTTGCCATTTCCAGGAGTCTCATACTTTTCCTGCAAAGCTCCAAAGAAAATCATGGAAGCATTCACAGCAAAGATTCCGGCGAGCGCCGCAAAGTCAGATACCCCGGTCAGCTGGGCGATAAGCCAGATCATCACCGAGGAAGATAGAGAGTACTCAACCCAACGGAAGTAGTTGTGATTGAGCTTCAGTCCCTCTTTATATCTGTTGAAAAACATCGGAGATGAGATTAGGAAGTGAAAAAAAGCGGAAAGAAGGAGGAAACCTATAACACCGGCACCGATGTTGACTTCAAAAAGCTCAACTCGCTCTGGAGGAACAGGGACACCTGGAGGTCCTGTCGGATAGTCAATCGTTACCGGAAACAGAATCTGAGTTTCAAGCAGGGTAAGAACAAATGTCAGACCGAGGGCCTGAGCTAGGTGAAGAAAACCGGCAACGACGTTATAGCCGCGCAGTCTCTTAATGTATTCGTCTTGGGTTCGCTCTTTTTTGGCCATTGGAACTCCTTCGTTACTCTCAGGCTAACCCTCAATATGCCGAAGTCTTGGACATTGGGGTCTTTGCCTATTTCTTTGCCCTGAATGAAAGGATTGCACTAGTTATTGCACCCGCCAGGGTCATCAAGACGGCAACGCGATAAATCCAATTTCCAACTGCGAGTGGGGCGAGATTGACCGAGTTGTCGGTTCGATCAATGCCAAAGATAGCTAGAGCCAGAACTATCGAACCGATAATGACAGAGGCTAGGTAAGGAACCCAGAGGTACTTTCTTGGGCCATGACCGACAAGTAAAAAAGCAATCAGGTAGATAACCCCAGCAAGAAGAAGTGCGATACCGCCCTCTAGCGGATCAATCAGACCCAGGAAAACTATGGGAACAGCCAGTAGAAGAAGGATTCGATGGAAGATGACCCGCAACATTGCTGCTCCTTTGCGTCTTTGTTACTAGCCTAACCAAGGCTTTCCAGCAGGTATCCAGCGGGATCGCGCATCAGCATCTCAAAGGGAAGTTCCGCAGCCCCAACCATCAGCAGATTGGATCCGAGCCTGGCTGGCCTAACGACCACCCTCTCCGCAGAAGCACCCACGGCATTTGCCTTCATTCTCTCAATCAATCTGCCTGAATCGAAATTAAATAGTGAGGTGAGAAATCCTCCAAGGACAATGGCCTGGGGATTAAAAATGGTCACGAAGTTACTGAGTCCATCAGCTAGCGAATCAATTTGCTCGTAAATCTTTTCTCGAATTGCCGGCTGCTTGGCTGTTTGAATTTCGCGATCTAATTCTTCATCAGTTGCGGCATAAAGTTTGAGTAGTTCCAGCAGATCGTCTCTTCGAACTAATGCCTCTAACGTTCCCTGAAAACCCGAGTAGTCCCGCTGAGTCGAAGAAGAGATTCTGACGTGTCCCAGCTCCCCGCCATAGCCCGATGCACCTCTGAGCTGCTTGCCATCGACAATCGCACCACCTCCGATACCACCAGCTCCAGCAAATAAAAACACCACATCGGAAAATCCCTTTGCGCTACCAAAGTTGCGCTCGGCCATGCAGCCGATACTTGCGTCGTTGTCCAGATAGACAGGAAGTCGCGTTAGCTGACTGAGCTCAGGACCAAATGCAGCCTCAACCCAACCAAGCTGCGGCGCATATCGAATAACGCCATCGGAGACTCGCACCTGTCCTGGAACGGCGACACCAATTCCAGCGATTCTTTTCTCAGGACCTAGCTCGGCCGTTATTTTTGAAATCAACTTGGCAGCTGTCTGTTCAGAGTCTCCGGATGAGGGCGACTTAGACATGAGTACACGCTCTTTGGCAATAACTTTTCCACTCAGCGTTACAGCACCCACAGTGGTCGCATCCACTTCGGGGTGAACGGCAAAAGCCACAACATTCTCGGACGGAGAGACCATCAGGCTGGGTCGGCCAACACCTGAGGAAACTAATGCTTCGGTCTCGATTGCCAACCCACGCTCCTCCAGCTCGGCAACCAGGTCAGATATAGTCGAGCGATTTAGGCCAGTGGCGGCAGTTAGCTGAGATCGGGAAATAGTCTCGGAGAGGCGAACCAGCCGAAGAACCGTGGAAAGGTTGTGCTGGCGAACATCCTCGCGGTTTTGGCCCTTTTGTCCAGGGGTCTGGAGACCGGGTTCCATGCCCCCTCCTTGGTTTTATTGGCTTAAACCTACTTGTTGGCATAAACAACAAATAGATAACGTTGCCAATTTGTTAGCAAAAAAGAGGCGATTTGATTTGACCTAATTTGTTGTTTAGGCAAACATACTCTCTAGCTCTGCCATGGGCTGGTTTGGGGGATCTCCCAAATCAATCGACAATAAAAGAAGGGATGCAAATGAAGAGATCTTCATTGCTCTCCATCTCGGCTCTCGCCGCTGTTTCTGTGCTAACCCTCGCTGGTTGTGCAACTGACGCAGCCACCGAGTCGGGGGAAGAAGGCGCGGCTTCTGCTCGTGCTTGCGTAATCCTGCCAGACGCCGACAGCGGAACTCGCTGGGAGCCAGGTGACCGTCCTGCACTTGAGAAGGCTTTGACCGAGGCTGGATACGAAGCAGACATCCAGAATGCTCAGTCGGACACCGCAAAGTATGCAACCATCGCTGACCAGCAGCTTTCGAAGGGCTGCGGTGTGATGCTGCTCGTTGACTACCAGGGTGCTGGTGTAGCTGTTGCTGAGAAGGCAAAGGCTCAGGGTATTCCTGTTATTGCTTATGACCGTCCAATTGCTGGCGCTGACTACTACCTATCATTCGACAACGAGCGTGTAGGTGCGTTCCAGGGTCAGATGATTCTTGATGGTCTAGCTGCTGCTGGAAAAGACGTAGCAACCGCAAGCATTATTTACTCATCTGGAGACCCAGCTGACGGTAACGCTGCAATGTTCCTAAACGGTGCACTTTCTGTTCTTGACGCTGCAGGCGCTAAGGCTGCCTTCACCATGGAAGGAACATGGGACGGAACCAAGGCTGGAACTTTGTTCGAGCAGGCATTCACTGCTGTTTCCGGAAAGGTTGACGCAGTTCTTGCTCCAAACGACAACAACGCAGCTTCAATCATTGCCATCCTGGACAAGAACGGTCTAACTGTTCCAGTTTCAGGTCAGGACGCATCTGTTGCAGGTCTGCAGAACGTTCTACTTGGCAAGCAGTTCGCAACAGTTTGGAAGCCATTCACCATTCAGGCTGAAGCTGGCGCCAAGATGGCCATCACCATCCTCAGCGGTGGAACTCCAGAGACCAACAAGACTCTGGCAGATGGAACACCATTCCTTGCTCTAGACCCAATCGTGGTTGGACCAGAGCAGGTTAAAGACGTAGTAGCTGCTGGCGATGCAAAGGCCGCTGACCTCTGTGTCGGCGACGTTGCAGCCGCTTGCGAGAAGTACGGCGTCAAGTAAAGATGATCGGGTGTGCGCCAGTAACTTTGCTGGCGCACACCTTTTCTTCTTAGATAGTCTCTAGATACAAAAGAAACTCAGGTGGGCAATGGCGCAACCAGTCGTTGAGCTAAAAAATGTGGTCAAAAGCTTTGGCCCTGTCGACGTCTTAAAAGGTGTCAACCTAACCGCATATGCCGGAAAGGTCACCGCTCTAGTCGGTGATAACGGTGCCGGAAAATCAACTCTTATCAAGGGGCTTTCCGGAGTTCAGCCCTATGACGGCGGGGCAATTTTCTTCGAAGGCCAAGAGGTCGAAATCCATGATCCTCGCGCTGCGGCAGCCATGGGCATTGAAGTTGTTTATCAAGATTTAGCGCTTTGCGAAAACCTAGACATTGTTCAAAACATGTTCTTGGGAAGAGAAGAGACACTGCAGGGAACCCTGGATGAGCCATCCATGGAATTGCAGGCCATCAAGGCTCTTCAGAGTCTTTCAGTTAGGACTGTGAAGTCAGTTCGTCAAAAGGTTTCATCGCTTTCAGGTGGTCAAAGACAGACCGTGGCAATTGCCAGATCGGTACTAAGAAACTCAAAGCTCGTGATTTTGGATGAGCCCACGGCTGCCCTTGGTGTTGCCCAGACTGAGCAGGTCTTGAACCTGGTTCGTCGCCTAGCTGATTCAGGAGTCGCAGTCATCATCATCAGCCACAACCTCCAGGATGTCTTCAAGGTTTGCGATGACATTGCAGTTCTATATCTGGGTCGAATGGTGACCCAAATCGAAGCTTCAAAAACAAATCAAAATGATGTGGTCGGCTACATCACAGGAACAAAAGGGGTGGCTGAGTAATCATGGCTAACCAAAACTTGGATAACGGACTCAACCTCACTCCAACTCAGATTTCCTCTGGTCACGAGGGAAATCTCAGGGAGCAGCTAACTGCATACCTGCAAAAGCTCAAGGCAGGTGAAATGGGAGCACTGCCTGCAGTTGCCGCACTGCTGGTACTGACGGCTCTGTTTTCTTACCTAAGCCCCTTCTTTTTCACCAAGCTAAATTTTGCAAACCTCTTTATTCAAGCTGCTCAGCTAACCACGCTGGCTGTTGCCCTTGTGTTTGTGATTCTGCTTGCTGAAATTGATCTCTCGGCAGGTGTTGCAGCTGGTGTCGCTATGGACATCTTCTACTTGGCAACCTTCGCGGGTATTAACTGGATTCCGGCGCTTGGAATGTCGCTGCTGTTTGGAGCAGTGGTCGGATTAATTCTCGGCCTATTTGTCGCCAAGATAGGTGTCCCTTCGTTTGTCATCACCTTGGCTTTCTATCTGGGACTTCAAGGTGTCGCCCTAATCCTGCTTGGTGATGGTGGTCTGTTCAGGGTTGATGTGCCAGAAGTCAAATCAATCATGAATGAGAATCTTCCAATTCTCGGTGGATGGTTGCTACTGCTTGTTGTCCTGGGTATCACGCTAGGAATGGGTCTTTACGACAGAGCCAGAAGAACCAGGAAGGGGCTTGTCAACAAGCCACTATCGCTGCTACTAATCAAGGTTGGCTTCATGGCAGTGATTGGTTCAGCCGTTGTCTATGTTTTGAACCTAGACCGCAGCGCTTCGGTCAAGCCAATCTATGGAGTGCCGATTGTTATTCCAATTGTTCTTGCGATTATCTTCATCGGAACTTTTGTACTAGATAGAACAACGTTTGGTCGCCATCTGTATGCCGTTGGTGGAAACCCAGAAGCTGCCCGCAGAGCAGGTATCAAAGTTTCTAGAATTCGCATCACCGCATTTGTAATCACATCCGTCCTAGCCGTGATTGCAGGTCTTTTCCACGTCAGTCGAATCGGTGTGGTTGAAGCAGCCGCTGGAAGGACGATTGTTCTAAGTGGTGTGGCTGCAGCTGTTGTTGGAGGTGTGAGCCTCTTTGGTGGAAGAGGTCGCCTAGCCCACGCAGCTCTTGGCGCACTAGTGATTGCAATAATTGACAATGGGCTTGGGCTTCTCGGTCTATCTGCGGGAATCAGCTTCGTTGTGACTGGTTCTGTGCTCGCGCTAGCCGCAACTATCGATGCGGTATCCAGAAAGCGCAGCGGTAATTTACGGGTCTAGCGAAAAGCAAGGTTTGCTTGACGGCCGGTGGTTGAAACCTGGCAGGTAAAGAGATCTCCGGCTCTTGGGAACTTAGTCAGTTCATCCTCGGCTGTATACATCAGTGCTGAGGTCATCACCAAGGTGTCTAAGTTTTCCCCCGCAAAGCAAAGGCTTGTTGAGTGTGAAGATGCAACAGAAACTGAGTCAATCACTTCACCTTGCTTGTTAAAGTGATCCACTCGCGCCTGGCCCCAAAGGGCAAGCCAAATCTCACCATTGGCATCAATTGCTAGTCCATCAGGCGTGCCATTGGTTACAAATCTCTTATCAGTGCTTGTCAACCCAGCTTCATCCCAGTTGTAGCAGCGAATTTCCTCTGTTGGACCATCAACAAACCAGAACTCATCCCCCAGCCAGTCGAGTCCATTTGGGATAGTTAGGTTAGGAAGTAGAAGTTGAGCTTTACCATCTTTTCCGATTCGCCAAAGACTTCCTTTACCCTCCGTTGCTTCGTAATCCATGATTCCAACCCAGAGCTTTCCATCGGGTCCGACCTTGGCGTCATTGCAGCGAAACTGCTCTCCGCGGACGGGCAAGGCAGATATTTTTGTGCGCTCTCCGGAGCTTTGTCGAATGAAAATTCCTTGAGCTTCACATAGAAGAAAGTAGCCGCCCTCCAGGGGAATAGCTGCACCCACATCGCCTTCTGTTTGAAAACTTTCGATCTTTGTCAAGGTGGTGTCCGACAGGGTAAACAGGTGGACTTCTTTTTCAAAAATATTCACAATAGAAACCTGTTTAGTCTTTGGGTTCCAACTTGGTCCTTCGCCAAGGCCAAACGACAAATTTCCCGTCGGAGTTGAAATGTAGTTAGCCATGAGAGATAGCAATTTCTTGAGCCTTTTTGGCTCTTTTTGTGATTTCATCGAAATCTCTGGCGGCAATTAATTCTCTGCTTGCAATCCAGCTGCCTGAGACTGCAAGTACGTTCTTTTCACTAAGGAAACTAGCTAGATTCTGTTCACTTACACCACCAGCTGGAATCAGTCGGATTTCTGACATCACAGCACCAACTGACCGAAGAAACTTTTCGCCACCCAATAAATCTGTTGGGTAGGTCTTTAAATCGGTGAAGCCTCTGTCTAGGGCAACCTGAGCTTCGGTCAAGGTTGCAATGGCTGGGATAAAAGGAAGACCGACATTCAAAGCGGTATCCATCATGGGCCGAGAAGAGGAGGGGGAAATACCAAATGCCACACCAGCATCTTGAACTTGATGAACCTGCTCGCTGGTTCTAACTGTTCCCGCAGCTACCACCATTTTTTCTGCATCAACAGCTTTCTTTATTGCAACGAGTGCGCTGTCTGTGCGGAGACCAATTTCGATAACACCTATACCACCTGCGATTAGTGCGTCCATGACAAAGTGAATATCATCAGGCTTATCAATCACAACAAGAGGAATTACCCGAAAACCATCCCAGGGCGCTGCTTCCGAGTTCACCAGTTTTACCTCAATGAGCTTTGTCTGACTTTAGTCGTTTCAGACTTTATGAATTCTGGCAGCAGCTCGGCCCCATGGCCAGCTGCATCGCTCACATGAATGTCGCCGCCAACAAGCTCTGGATATCCGCTAGCCATCTGGCCATACCAGCTGTGCCAAAAAGCTCTAGCAACTTCCTGAACCTTGGTGTTTTCACTTGCCAGAGAGACATGAGTGGCAACGGCCAGGGATACGGGTCCGGTGCAGTCGTGGAATGCGGTGAGGATTCCCGCGTCTTTCGACTGTCTCATCAGAGGCAAGGCATCTGTGATTCCGCCGCACCAGCCAAGATCCATAATCATCACATCGACGGCCTGTTGCCTAATCATTTGCTTATAGCCATTGGCTCCAGATCCAAGATTCTCTCCACATGCCACCGGCATTGAGGCAACATGACGCAGTGCAGCCAGCTCCTCGGTGTGATCGGCGCGAATTGGGTCTTCAATCCAAGCAAGTGAGAAACGCTCGAGCTCCTTGGCAAGTTTCTCGGCGGCCTTTGGTTGCCAAAGCGAATGAAGTTCTAGGTAGAGGTCCATCTCCATGCCAACTTCTTCTCGAATTGCCGCTAGGACTGATAGGCCAAACCTCAAATCTGAGTTTTCACTTCCGTGAGTTGCTTCAGCAGCAAGGTCAAAAGGCCAAACCTTCATGCCTCGATAGCCTGCATCCAGCAGTTCTCTAGCTAGGCGACCTGGTTCATTTAAAAACGCCCATAAATCCTCGTGTTCACCATCTGGACGGACATTGCCCGAGAATCCCCAGTTACTTGATGATTGACGAGACTCTGCGTTGACGTATTTGTTTCCTGAGCAAGTGTTATAAGTCGGCATGACATTCGGCGCATCAGGCTTGAGAAGCATTCGAAGCGGAACCCCGGCGCGTTTGGCAGCGATATCCCAAAGGGCAATATCGAGAGCAGAACGAGCCCGAACTTCAGCACCTGATCCTGAGTAGCCAACATAACCTTGAATTACTGCCGCTACAGCAGCTGGAGTCGCCGCTGGATTTTCGGCCATCAGAGTGGGAACGATTACGTCATGCAGGTGAGCTTCGACTGAGCTTGCCCCGTAAAAAGTTTCACCCAGTCCAGTCACGCCATCAGTGTCGGAAACTACAACATGTGTGACGTTTGGTTGGATTGCGGATCTAACACTTTCAATTTTTGCAATCTTTGCTGGTGAGCTTATTGATTGCTGCAGGTCTTCAATGCTTCTAAGTGAGGCTTGAAGAGCTGACTTATCGATGGGGTTCATCAGACCAGCTCCCTTTTAGCACTCTCAAGATCGGCTCGAAAGGCTCCGCCCTCCCAGTCACCTGCGTTGGTGCAAGCTAACGCGCCGCAAAAAGCTGCACGGAACAATCTTTCTTTCTCTTTCTCTTGATCAAGTAAAGCGCTGAGATAACCAGCAACAAAAGCGTCGCCAGCACCAACTGTGTCAATGACATCGATCTTTATCGCCGGTTGTTCAAAGTATTCACCATCGATTAGCGCTGCAGCACCGTCGTCCGCAAGTTTCATCATGACCTGCGTTGGTCCAAGACCTGCTACCTGCTGCAAAATCTCTTGATTATCGGTTTCCGGCTTGTCAACTAAAAGCTGCAACTCTCTTCTGTCACCGAACACTAAATCTGCTTTGGCTGCCATCTCTCGAACAATCAAACTAGCTCGCGCTTCGCTCCACAGTGCCGGCCTGAAATTTATGTCAAAACTCACTGTTTTGTTTAGTTTCTTACTTCGATCGATGACATCCAGAGCAAGTCGCCTGGTGCTCTCAGACAAAGCTGGCATTACACCGGTTAGGTGGACAATCTTTGCGTCAGTAATTAATGCATCGGGGACATCGTCTGGGGAAAGATTTGAAGCGGCTGAACCTGCTCGGTAGTAGCTCACGAAACGGTCAGTGCCGGCACTGGGGGTCTTCACCATCAAACCTGTCACTCGATCCTGGTCTCTGCGAGCAACTACTTCGACCCCTTCACCACTGACAACTTCTGCAACAAGGTTGCCAAAGGGATCAGCTCCCAGTGCACTCACCCAACGGACCTTGTGACCAAGGCGGGAAAGGCCGATTGCCACATTCGACTCGGTTCCACCGATCGCCAGGGTGCAGGGCATATTATTTCTGGGCTTTTCTGATGAGTTTGTGCGAACCAGAGCCATGGTCTCACCAACTGTGATCACATCAATCATGAAGGCACCGGCGCTCTCCTGTTGCAAACCTCCGGCTAAGTATAGAGGAATTGGTCTAAGTGGTCATACCAGTAGTATTTAGCCACTTCCCCAAGAATTGGGATACCTATTTATGTGTGCTGCTCAAGGAGGAGTCATGGACACAGCTAAGAAGCCCGCCGCAATAGTGACCGGTGGTGCTGGTGACATTGGTTCAGCAATAGCTCGCTCCTTAGGACTCAGCGGTTGGGATCTTTGGATTCTAGATATTCGGGATGAGGAGTTCGGGAAAAAGAAAGCACAAGAGATTGCAGCTTTCTCTGGTGCGAGTGTCCACTACAAGAAAGTTGATCAGTGCGATGCATTGGCTATGCAACAAGCTGTTGATGAGGTGGATGACTTATCTCTGATGGTCGTCACTGCTGCCACTGTAAAGGCACAGCCATTTCTAGATATCGAGCTGGATGCGTGGAAAAAGCAGATTGACCTAAACCTAACCGGTTCATTTATTGCCTCTCAGTTGGCAGCTAAGAAAATGGCAAAAGAAAAAACAAAGGGGCACATTATTTTCATTAGCTCCTGGGTCGCCGAAAGGCCCTGGCCTGAAATCACTGCCTACACTTCATCAAAGGCAGGCGTGAATCAATTGATGCGACAGCTTGCACTTGAACTTGCTCCTCTGGGAATTAGAGCCAATGCCATCGCACCCGGAATCGTGAAAGCAGGACTGGCCAAAAACCAATTAGAAAACGAACCTGCATATGCTGCTCGCGTTGCAACAGCAATACCTTTAGGTGAACTTCAAGAAGCCACTGACATCGCACAAGCTGTTGCATTCATGGCCTCGCCGGCAGCTTCGACTATGACTGGCTCAGTTATGACTATTGATGGCGGCTGCACACTGGGACAGATTAGGTAGGGAGCAATGAAGACAATCGATCTATCACGAGGAATGGTTTTCGTAACTGGTGGCGGTGGATCTATAGGTGGAGCTATTGCAAAAGAAGCCGCGAATGCTGGGGCCAAAGTCGCCGTGTGTGACTTCAATCTTTCTGCGGCTGAAAAAGTCGCTGATTCGATTGGCGCACAAGCCACTGCCTATCAAATCGATGTGACAAAGAAGGCTTCGATTGAGCAAGTAATGCATCAAGCAAATGCGGACCTCGGCCCCATGATTGGACTGGTAACTGCTGCAGCAATACTTCGAACCGGCCCCGTCGCAACGCAAACCGAACAGGGTTGGCACGAGATTATGTCGGTAAATGTCGATGGAACCTTTCTGGCTGTTCAAGCTGCTGTCCCATACCTTGAGAAAACGAAAGGTGCGGTGGTTACTCTCGGTAGCGTTTCTGCATTCATTGGTTCAGATGAAGGCGCTGCCTACACAACTACCAAGGGTGCTGTGCTGAGCTTCACCTATGCGGTTGCTGGAGATTTAGCTCCTAAGGGAATTCGGGTCAATGCGGTATCACCTGGTTGGGTAGACGGCGGATTCACTCATCAGGCAATGAGTCAGCTGGAGAATCCGCAGGAACTTGTAGAGACAGCTAAGCGCATGCACTACTTAGGCCGAATGGCAACTCCAACAGACGTTGCAAATGCCGCTGTTTGGCTACTTTCGGATCAAGCTGCTTTTGTCACCGGCACCTCAATGCTGGTTGACGGCGGTTACATGATTAAGCGTTAGCGCCAGCTAGTTCTAACAAACATGTGATTGCCGGCCTTGCGAATACTTTGTAGTTTGGCCTGATATTTGTTTCCTGGTTCAAGCGGTATTCCCTCAAAGAGACTGGGGCGATAAGTATCGCTGGACGATCCAATCACCACTGGACTTATGGTGAGAAACTCTTCGTCTAACTGACCCTGTGAAATCAAGGAGGCGTAGAGCCTGGGTCCCCCCTCGCAGAGGACAGTGCGACAAGCAAAATCAGAGTGAAGCGACTGATAGAGCTCAGCCAAGTCCACTTCAGTTTTTCCATACGCTCTGACTTCGGTATTTGGAAGGTTGAGCATGCGAACTCTTTTAGTCCCTGATTCAGTAGTTGCAACCAAAATCTTTAGGCCTGAGTGAAAAATCGCAGCATTGCTAGCAATATCTCCCGATTTGGTGACCATCACCTGAAGAGGTGTTGGCGCTCTACCTTCTTGCGCTCGCAGTTGCGAGAAGCCTTGGGCATCGGAGGGAAAAATAAATTCTGCTGTCCACTGGTGCTCGGGCTCAACCCTAAGAGTGTTTGCTCCGACCACAACTGCATCGGCACGCGATCTTGCCAATGCCATCACCCACTGGTCATGTCTGTTAAAACCGCTGACATCTCCCCCGCCCTCATGTCCTGGGATATTGAAGGAGACTTTTCCATCGTGTGAAATTACAAAGTTGGAGTAGCTGTAGACCTTGGCCGAGGTATCGGGCAGACACCAGTCACCTCCATAAATTGAGCGAAGCTCAGGGGGTAGGCCATTTTCTTTGTTTGAAGAGTCTTCAAACAAAAAATCAAAATTAGTTCCTGGACCAGAGAACTTCATGCGACAGGACCATCGACAACAATTGTCTGCCCGCTGATTCCGCTGGAGTGTGCCGAGAGTAGCCAAACACACGCCTTAGCCACTTCATTTGGATCGATTAGTCGATGGAAAGCACTACTAGCTGCTAACTCCCGAAGAACCTGCTCTTCGGTCTTGGACTGCCGGTCGGCAATCTGACCCGCCAATTTTCTGAGCATAGGACTATCGACATTTCCCGGGCAAACGGCATTTGCGCGACCGCCGAACAGTGCAATTTCGGAAGCAAAAGATTGAACAAAGCCAATAAGGCCAAACTTTGTTGCGACATAGATAGAGCCTCCGGCCTCACCCTTGAGTCCCGCAGTTGAAGAAATAAATACGCTTGAAAAGTTCCTTTTTACTTTCCGCATTGACTCTTCTAGTGCAGCTCCAACATGAAATGCGCCTTGCAGGTTTACCTGCATTAGCTTTTGATACTGTTGCCAGTCCGTCTCGTCCACATAGCCTGTGAAATTAACACCCGCCGCATAAACCAGGGCATCAATTGGACCATTCTTTTCAATGTCCATGATTTGCGCTTTGACGCTCTCAAGTTTTGTAACATCAATTTCCATCGCCGAAGCGCCAGGGATGTTTGGCTTGATCAGATCAGCTGCAAAAACTTCGCTGCCAAGAGCAAGTAGCTCTTCGACACAGGCTTTACCTAAGTGCCCGGCGGCTCCAATCACGAGTGCTTTCATGCTCTACCTGCTAAGTCTCGGGCCGCCACATAAATCGATTCTTCAGAAGGAACTACCGCTTGTTCAAGGGTAATGGCTCCCGGGATAGGAACGTCCGGAACTGCATGGCGGGCAAAAGCTCTGACAGGCACTGATTGCTCATAAACGCGAGTGACCAGCTCAGCTGAAAGACCAAAGCTCAGGTAATCCTCGTCAACGATTAGTAACTTTCCAGTTTTAGCAACTGACTTAGCCACAGTCTCGACATCTAGGGGCACGACGCTGCGAAGGTCTATCACTTCAACGGAAATGCCTTCACCCTCTAGCTTGTTCGCCGCAGAAACTGCCGGTAGAACAGTTCCACTAAGTGTGGCAAGAGTTAGATGGTTACCTTCTTTGACGACTGAGGCTTTACCAAGTGGAATCATGTAACGGTCCTGAGGAACATCACCACCAAAGGTGAAGTCCTCGGCTCTGGTCAGCAGAAGTTTCTTATGTTCGATAAAGACAACAGGGTCATCTGATTCCACTGCGCTAGCCATGAGCCCCTTGGCATCGAAGGGATTCGAAGGGGCAACAACCGTGAGTCCAGGAAGGTGGGCAAAGGTTCCCCAGAGACACTGCGAATGTTGGGCACCCGATCCGATGCAACCACCTGCTGTCTTTATGACAATGGGCATCTTCACGTTGCCGCCAGACATGTAGTGATTCTTGGCAATTGCGTTATAGATCTGATCGAGACATACGCCCATGAAATCAACGAACATAATCTCAAGGACTGGTCGGTAACCCTCCATGGCCAAACCCACACCCATGCCCGTTATCGCGGTTTCAGAGATTGGAGTGTCAATCACTCTTTCTGCGCCAAACTTTTTTTGTAGACCGCGAGTGGCACCAAACACGCCACCTTGGAATCCAACATCCTCGCCAATAACTACAACAGAAGGGTCCCGCTCCATCTCCTGTGAAAGTGATTCTGCGATGCACTGAGAAAGATTTAGATTCCTAGCCATCAGCGACCTCCTGCAAACACATGGCGAAGGGCTTGTTCACCCTTGGGCATCGAGTCGCCTCTGACGTCTTGAAGCATTTTCTGCACGGCATTTTTGATGGCAGATTCTTCAGATATCAACTGCTGCTCAGAAGCAAGACCCAGCGAGAGAACCTTCTGTCTCGTAAGCAAAACAGGATCAATCTGCCTTCTTCTCTCTTTTTCTTCCTGAGTTCGGTAGGTGTCAGCATCTCCTTCAAAGTGACCTCGGAAGCGATAGCAAGTCGCCTCAATGAGTGTTGGCCCGCCGCCTGAACGGGCCTTGTTTACAGCATCACCAAAAGCTTTTGCCATAGCCTCCACATCGTTACCGTCGATCTTGATCCCTTGCGCCGACCAGGCTGGGGCTCTTTCGGCAACAGTTTCTGTGGCACTGGCGGCTGAGAAGGGAACTGAAATTGCCCATTCATTATTTTCAACCACCACAACCAGCGGCAATTGCATCACACCGGCAAGATTCATAGCCTCGTGGAATGCGCCCGTGTTCACGGCCCCATCACCAACTACCGCGACAGCAACCGCATCAGTCTTCTTTAGTTTCTTTGCGGCATAGGCATGTCCTAACGCAACTGGCATACCTGCACCAACGATTCCGGTAGCAGAGAATTTGAGAGTTGGATCCATCAGGTGCATGTGACCGCCAAAACCCCCGCAGAGCCCTGTCTCTTTTTCAAATATTTCGGCCATCATCTTGCGCATGTCTACACCTTTGGCAATGGCGTGGAGGTGGTTGCGATGGGTGCTGCACATTGCATCATCAGCTCGCAGAAAACCAGCCATTCCAGCTCCAATGGCCTCCTGTCCGATTGCGGTGTGAAGCTCCCCGTGAATCTCTTTGGTTGGCACGCCCTCCAGACAGGTCAGCTCAAACTCTCTCATCCAGACCATGTATGCATATCTCTCACGCAAAGAAATCACTAATTACCTCCCGGATGTGCTTCTTCAAGTTCAATTGCATTTCCCGAACCGTCAGAAAGATAGGCGGCTCTGCCTTCGGAGAACTCAGTGATAGAACCGAAAAGTTTTCCACCGTTTTTCTCAACATCAGCAATAGCTGCTTCGAGATCAGGAACTAAGAATGCGTTATGTATTCGACCTGGACGAATAGGCAGGAGCTCATCTGCGTCTTCAGGAATATTTCTAAATTTAATTAGCTCTAAAACCTGATTGCTCATTTGTGATTTGCACTGCACTAAATCGGCTCTGAGCCCCTTGACTCCGGTTAAGTTTTCAATTAGGTCACTCATGTCCATGGCTTCAAAAACCTCGGTGAAGCCGAATGAGGATTTGTAAAAGTGCAGAGCCTGATCCAGGTCTTCAACTGAGAGACCTGTGTGATGCCAAGCCCAGGCGCTGGTCAACGGATAGCCCTCCAAATCATTTGGGATCCTGCCAGCAACAGAACTAAAGCAAACCCTAACTGAAGGATGGCTGCCTCAGCCACTAGGGCGAGCGCCGCCCCCGCCACAGCTGCCACCGCAGCCGCCGAGCCAATCCTCAAACCTTGAGACCAATTGGTGAAGCCACTTCTGGTGAGCCGCTTGGCCCCCAGAAGAGTCACTGGGATCATCACTATCAGGGAAGTTCCGGCCGCTAACTGCTGAGGGAAACCAAAGAGTGTGACCAGAATCGGAACCAGGATGACTCCTCCGCCAACTCCAAGGAAAGAAGAGAGCAGTCCCATGGCAAATCCAGCGGCCAGATAACCAAGGGCAACCTGCCAGGAGAGAGTCACCTGAGCTATCCCGCTAGCTTCGAAGCTTTGCCAAACGAAGCGACCGGCAACAGCGAGCAGCAAAAAACCAAAGGCTATCTTCAGCCATCGATCGTTAATTTTCTTTACAAAACTCGTACCCAACCAAGTGCCAATTAGGCCTCCTGCAATAAGCAGCGGAGCGGCCGTCCAATCTATGGAGTTTGCAAACGCATAAGTTGTGGCTCCAGTGACGGCAGATAGTGAGACAACAACAAGCGAGGTTGCCTGCGCTTTCTTCTGATCCGTTTTGAAAAGAAGAACGAGAAGTGGAACCAAGATGATGCCGCCGCCAACTCCGAAGAGTCCGGAAGTTAAACCAACAAGCAGACCAATAGCTAAGTCACGAACTAGTGGCGACTTTGACTCAGGCACGTTGTTATAGTAAAGCATTCATCAGGGAGCACTACATGAGCGCCGAAGCTAAACGTGGTGGCATGGGTGGTGGGTTAGTTCCAGGCACCTATCCGCAAGTAGAAGCTATGCGTCCGACTCTCTCTGGGGAGAACTGGGCCGTTGTTGCAGGTCACCCGTTGGTCTCTCAAGTGGCAGCCGAGATTTTTCTAGCGGGCGGCAATGCCGTTGATGCAGGAGTGGCCGCTGGTATTGCTGGCAATGTGGTCCAGGTAGACATGTCAAACTTTGGCGGAATTGCGCCGATCTTGATTAGACCCGCAAATTCCAACCAGTGTTACTCAGTAGCTGGCATTGGTCGCTGGAGCAAAAGTGCCACGCTCCAAGAGCTCTTGACCCGATATGGGGGGAAGCTTCCGCTTGATGGTGCACCTGCAATCGTGCCAGGTGCCCCTGCCGGGTGGATGCGCGCACTTGAGAATTTTGGAACCATGAGCTTTTCCGAAGTTGCCTCAAGCGCAATAGCTCTGGCCAAGGATGGCTTCCTGCTCGATCAGCGCACAGCGCAGAGCCTTGAGATAACTGGCAGAAATTTTTCCAAGTGGCAATCTTCTGCAGAGATTTACTGGCCAGGCGGTAAGCCTTTGGCTAGTGGGGAAAGGCTTCGTCAACCAATACTTGCCGCCCTATTGGAACGTCTGGTTGCTGCCGAGAAGGCATCAAAAGGAACCAGAGAGGATGGCATCAGGGCGGCCCATCGCGCCTTTTATGAGGGCGAAGTTGCGCAAGAAATTGTTCAGTGGGTGGTGGCTCAGGGTGGTTACCTAACGAAGCAGGATCTTGCAGAGTTTGAGGCCGAAGTCGAAACCGCACCGTCAATTGATTTTGGTGGCTGGAAATTATCATCGACTCCCTCCTGGAGTCAGGGGCCGGTTGCGCTTGAGATTTTGGGAATTCTTGCGAACACCACAGGAACTTGGCACGAGCTGGTGGAATCGGTGACGCTTGCGTTTAACGATCGTGAAGACTTCTTCGCAGCTCCTGGACAAATGCAAAGAAGTATTTCTGAGTTTTTAGAAAGTAGTTACCTCAAATCACAGGCACAGAAAATTACAGCTGATTCATTGCCTGGTAGAACCGGCGGAACCAGCGTCGAAGGAGTAAGGAGCAGCACCACTTCGGTGGTCACAATGGATCAATCCGGTTGTACATTCGCTGCTTCCCCCTCCGACACTCTCGATGGCGGACCAATCATTCCCTCACTTGGAATTATGTGCTCTCCTCGTGGAGTACAAAACAGACTCGTGGAAAGCCATCCAAACAAAATGATTCCGGGCGGACGACCGATGGTCACACCAGCGGCACTAATCGGATTGAATGGACCGGACTCTTGGGGCATTGCGTGTCCTGGCGGAGATGTGATTGTTCAAGCTATGGCGCAGGTTGCTTGGAAAGTCTCTCAAGGTGTCACGCTCCAGGAAGCTGTTGAGGCGCCGCGAATCGCGGCATTCAACGCTCCGAGCGCTTTTCACCCTCACCCCTCAGCGGATCGGCTGGTGTATGCCGAAAACAGAATTGGCGAGGAAGAAATCACAAAGCTAAGAGAGCATGGGCACAACGTCATCGTCTGGCCAGCGTATGAATTTGATGCCGGATCAGTGCAAACCGTTATGTCAAAAACCAACAGTTCGGGAGAAAAAGCTTTGCTGGCAGCTGCGGATCCTCGAAGAAGCGCATATGCAATTGCCAAGTAGGAGAGAAAAATGATTAACCTTCAACAAGTAATCAAAGACACTCAGGACCTAATACGAATAGATAGCCAAAACCCAGGAATCCAGGAGGCTGCCTGTGGCGAGTGGGTTGGCAATCGCTTGGCTGAGATGGGTTTGGCAGTAAAAAGTGAAGTAGTAGAAGGAAATCGTCGCAACTACATTGCTTCTGTCCCTGGTGAAGGCGACGGGCCAAGGCTTGTGCTGCTAGCACACATCGACACCGTTCCGATTGGCGGTGGCTGGAGCGTCGATCCACTGGGTGGCGAAATCATCAACGATCGCATCTACGGCCGAGGTGCCTGCGACATGAAGGGCGGTGTTGCCATCTCTCTGGGACTGATGGAGGCGTTGACTAAGCAAAAACGGGGCATGCGGGGAGACCTTGTCTTTGTGGCAACCGTGGATGAGGAAGCTCCGGACATGGCAGGTGCTCAAGCACTGGTAAAGAACGGCTTCTTCAAAGCGGACGACCAGGTTCTGGCACTTGAGCCTTCAGGAACTCGTTTACGAATTGCTCAAATGGGTCTTCGGTGGCTTGAAGTTAATGTGACCGGTCGGATGGCGCATGCCGGCAGAGCACACTTGGGTATCGATTCGGCTCACGTAATGTCACGAATTGTGGACCGATTGAAGGACCATGTTTCAGGACTATCGCACGAAGATGAAATTTTGGGGAAAGCCCGTTTCACCTGTGGAACCTTTAACTCCGGTGTCGCCACCAACGTCGTTCCTCCAAGCGCTACCGCATCCTTTGATGTTCGAATTGTGCCGCCCATGAAGATTGAGGATGTGATACCTATGGTCTCGTCCATCGCGCAAGATGTCATCGCTGATTTTCCTGGCGCGGAATTCTCCGTGAATCCACTCGGTGCACCTAGGCCTCCCGTTCGAGCTGATGACGCCTCAGTAATTGTTAGTGGTTTGAGAGCTGCCTATCTCAAAGAAATTGGTAGCGATCTGCCTCAGGGTGGAGCAGATGGACACGAGGCATACACTGACTCCTCTATGGTTGCTGCGCTAACTGGAAGTAAGTCGTGCACAGTATTTGGCCCCGGTTCCACCGATGTTGCCCACACTGCAGATGAATTCGTACCTATTGCTGATTTGGATTTAGTCTCGCAGGTAATGTGGAGGCTGTCGCAAGACTGGTAGCTACAAACAAGGGAGTTTGAAGATGATTATCGATGCATACAACAACGTCTGGCAGGCGGGCGGCACTTCCGACTACCTAACTGCAGAGTCCTACACCCCCGAAGACATGATGCGTTCGATGGATGCCGCAGGTGTGGAGATGGCGGTGGGTTGTTCACTCGGCCAAATGGTCGACAACAGCTTTATCGCCGAGACCATGCGCAAGTATCCAAAGCGAATCATCGGCTTTGGTCAAGTCAATCCTCGAGCTACCAATGCAGTCGAAACCATTAATGAGTGCGCTCAACAACTTGGACTAAAGGGCTTGAAGCTTCACCCGACCATGCACGGATATCACTTTGCGGATCATGGACTACTTGATCCAATCTTTGACGCAGCCGACAAGAACAAACTGGTTGTTTTGGTGAACGCGCTGGATGATCCGTTTTGCGCTCCACTTTCTATAGAAGAAATTTCAAAAAACTTTCCAAATGTCCCCGTTCTGATAGCCCACATGGGAACAATCTGGAACGTTAATGAAGCAATTTTGGTCGCCAAACGAAACCCAAATATCTACCTCGAAACTTCTGGATCGCAACTAATCGACGTCAAACTCGCCTATCGAGGTGTAGGTGCGGGACAGATTGTGATGGGCACAGACTGGCCAGGTAGCGACTTCGACCTTGAGCGAGCGAAGATCGCTAGGGCTATTTCCTCAGCATCAGATCGTGATTTGGTTGAGGGCGGAAACCTAGCAAGACTTCTGGGGCTTGCCTAAAGCCTCATGGTCGAAAAGACAACCCCAGGATTCATCGATGCCCATTCGCATCTGAGGGCAACCTCGCTCGAATCACAAGGCGTTGTTCCTTGCGCAAACCTAGAAGAAGCCTTGCTACGTTTCACCGCAATGACTGGAGTAAATGCGCTTGATGATGCTTTTGTTGCATCAGCCGACTTGGTGAAAGCTGGCGTAACTGGTGTCCAAGTTTTCTTTCATACCTTCGCAGGCAAGGAAGAGTATTTATCCACTCTGGCAGACGTAATTTCTGGAATCAGAAAATCAGGCATCAGAGCCCTAGTGATTTTAGGAATTACGGACCAGGCGGAATTCATAACTAAAGAGTTAGAAGGCTCGCAACTGCTACCTCCCTGGCTACCCCCTAGGCAGAATCTGACGGCCAAGCAATACGCAGAAGTTTTTGAGGAGGCAAAAAAACTCTTTCCAGACATTACTTTTGGTCTTGGACCAATTGCCGGTCAATGGTGCTCGGATAACTTGCTTGGACAAATTGGTGAGTTAGCCGATGATAAAACTCGCATTCACTCTCACCTCCTGGAGTCCCCACGCCAGAGGAAATGGGTTGGCGAAAACCCTCTTCTAAGGCTCGATCGACATGGACTGCTAGGTCCCAAGACATCACTTGCTCACGGTGTTTGGTGTCAGTCAGAGGACTTAGAGCTAATAAGAACCAGAGGTTCTCAACTTGTGACATGCCCCGGTTCCAACAAGGCTCTAGGTGCTGGCAAGGCGAATCTTTCGAAGTGGCATGACCACGGAGTTGAATTTGGTTTTGGTTTAGACAGTGCTGCCGAAGAGATAACTCCTCTGAAAATTGCAACGGAGGCCATGGGGCGAAGTCTCGCGGAGAGAACTTTGACTGACGGGGGCGAAGCTTGCACCGACCTCAGCGCTAGGGATGATCGAGTGAGTTGGAAAGACTATGAACTCGGGGTGACTGAGGAAGTTGTCATTGGCGGAAATCAGTTAGTTTCGGGCGGCAAGTTTGCATACCAGCAAGATTATGAAGCTGCTTTGGCCCGCATTCAACAGGCAATGCTCAGTGATTCTGCAAATCGCGAAGACAGGCATCGGCAGCTGGACGATTTGATGCCCGCATACCAAAGAGCGCTGGGCGAGTGAGAGCACTAACCTCCTCGCTGCTCTGTGATCTTCGGACGGAGCTCGGCGAAGGTGCTCAGCTATTTCCTAATGGGGATTTTCGATTTGTCGACATTCCTAATGGAAAAGTTTTTCGACTTCTTGGAAAAATTTCCGCTGTTGATTTCAATCTCTCGCATGAAGTTTCTAAATCACTTCCTTGGCAAGAAGGTCAAATCATTTTGGGAAGGAATTACATTCACGGACTTGACCAAAATAGAGCTGAAGTTTTTCGGCTGAAAGTGAGCGATGAGGCAACAAACCTAAGGTGCTCGGATGGCTGTGTTCTCCCCGATGGGAGTTTGCTGGTTGGAATTCTGGACCGAGAATTAGCAATCGGACAAGGTGCGCTGATTCATATTTCAACTTCGCTTGAGATCACTGAAGTGGTGTCGGGTGTAACGATTCCTAATGGTTTAGGGGTAATGCCAGATGGTGAGGAAGTCGTTTGGATTGACTCCCCTACGCAAACGCTAGTGACGTTGCCAATAAACGATTCTGGTTTAGTTGGAAAACCACAGAAGTATTTTCAGATTGAGGAAAGCCTCGGCGTTCCAGATGGCCTGACCGTTGATTCGGAAGGTGGCATTTGGGTCGCAATGTGGTCAGGTGCAAAAGTAATCCGAGTGTCCCCAAATCGGGAGATTGATCTGCAAGTGCACGTTGGCACCAAAAACGTAACCTCGTGTGCCTTTGATTCTTACGACAACCTGCTGATTACAACTGCAGCCGCTGCGCTGTCTGAAGAGGAACTGCAGCTTGCAGGGGCAGGCGGTATTTGGACTCTTGAGCAAAATAAACATGGATTTCGAGGACTAAAGCCTCTGGTCTCGAAGGTTAGACACAAGTAAGCAGCTGGTTGCAAGCCGGTCAAATGCGACCTAAGGTAATGCCAAAGACGAAAGTGCTGTCTATGCATGAGCGAGAAGAGCTGATTCAGTGGCTTCGCCACGCGAAACCTGGCGAAGTTGTAGACGAAATAATGGCCAAGCTTCGCAGCGGAGTTCCGATGGAGGAGCTTTGGGCAGTTGGTTCCTTGACCGCCGCTCGCTACGTCAGTAATCAGGCGCGAAACCTGCTTGGTTTTGTCTCTCACGCCATGATTGGCTGCGAGGATGCGCGAGCCGCTGCGGATGGACAACCCCGAGAAATACAGGAATTAATGCTGGTTCAAGCACTCTCCCAGGTTGTAATGGATCTGCATGATCCATGTTTTGCACCCTATGAACTTTTTGATGTGTGGGGCTTTTCGGAGCCAACCGTTTCAGAGAGTATTACGCAGCTTCGCTCTGATGTCCGTTTTGGTGAATGGCTTCGCTCTGACCACCGACTTGTTGCCTTGGAAAAGCAAATTCCACGAGCTGAATTGATTGATCTAATTCTGGATATAGGCCTAGAGGGAATTGTGACTGATGATCACACGCTAATTACCCCGGCTTTGTCATTAGACATGATTGAGCTAACAGGCTGGGAGTCTGGCTTTGCAATGCTGCGCGGCACCATGCGCTACTCCTGCACATTCCCAAGAGATTTTGGACCATATGATCGAGCCAAAGCCCTCGTTGAAAAGTATGCTCTCGCGGAAGAAATTCGCATGGGCGAAAACGATCCTGATGTTGCTGCGAGTCTGCGTTTTGAATTGCTTTCGCTAAGTGCAAGTGAAAGACCCGAGCGAGTAGCGCAAGCTTTGGCAGAAGGACACACAGCTGAGACTGTAATGTCGGCTCTTTCACTTGCCGCATGCGATATGTATCTTCAGGTTGACCCTGTTCCGCAGGAAGACTATGACGCAGTGAGTCGAGAGGTTGCGCCGATTCATATCGGAACAACACTGAATATTTTGCGAGCATCACTACCAAGAATGTTTCCTGGAACAGCAGCACGGGCTGTTGTTATGGGTGGATGCCTACTCGAAAGAGGGCCGAGCATTCTGAACGAAAAGTTTGAGTTTGTTCCGTTTGTTGCGTCACGGGCATATCCATACAGTGAAGACATAGATTCACTGAATGGACTAGGAGCAGCAAAGCTTCTAGAGGTTCTGAACGAAGCACTCCATGATCACGATGCGAGAAAGGCGACAGCCGCAGTGAAGGCGTACGAGCTTGCTGGCGGTGAAGCTGAAGAACTCATAACTCTTTTGGTTCGAGTCGCCTGCACCGACGATGGCACTCTGATGCATAACGTGAAGCACCTTCACTCATGCCTTGGAGAATTCAGGGCCTCAACCAACCCCGATAGATGGAACTTCCTAGTGGCCGCTGCCAAGTGGATTTCCTGGTACGCCGGCAAGGACACCCGCACCTATCAGCGCGCCATGGGCGTTCTGGCCAGCTAATTGCTGGTTTTTTCTTCAATAACAGTTCGGTCACATGCCCCAGTGGCTGACTAATTTTGGATGTAGTCTTTGGTACAACTGGTCAAACCAGTATTGGCGATAGCGACGAAAGTGGCTAAATCCAATAGATGGGCGGGATCTCGAAGGAGACCCCGCTAACCCTCTTCAAATAAGGAGATTAAGTGCCAAACGTAGAAGAAACAAAGAAGTTACGTCGCCGTTGGCGCGTGGCTCGCCTTGCAGCAGGTATGACCATCACCGCGTTGGTGGTTGCCGGTTGTGCTCCTGGTGATGCCGCCACAGAAACGACAGAAACCGAGACATCGGGCATCAGCAAAGAGGTGCCAACTGATGTTGAAATCAACCTGACACTAGCGACCTGGGAGGTCGGAGGTCTGTTTGATTCTATTCAATCCATCGTTGATGCATACGAAGCCAAGTACCCAAACGTGAACATTGAGATCACGACTTCTTCGTTCAACGACTACGGACAGAACATCAAGCTGCAGGCATCTGGAGAAGATGCTCCTGACATCATCCAGGCTGGACAGGGATTCACAATGATGGGCCCTCTAGTTGAGGCTGGTTTGATGCGCCCACTTGATGACTATGCAGATCTGTACGGCTGGGCTGATCGCTTCGGTCCTGGTCTTTTGGACCAGGCTCGTTTCGAGGCAGATGGCAGCAAGTTCGGAACTGGAAACCTCTATGGTCTAGCCAAGGGTGGAAACATGGTTGGTATTTTCTACAACCGTGAAATTCTTGCCGACCTTGGAATCACAGCTCCATTTGCAAGCATGGCTGACTTTGAAGCTGCACTAGAGGCTGCTAAGGCTGCTGGATACATTCCAATGGCACTCGGTAACTCAGAGCAGTGGCCAGCTAACCACAGCTTGTCAATTCTGATTTCACAGACCTGTGACAACAAAGAGATGCTCGGCTGGATCTTCGGAAACGATGGAGCAGACTTCACTGCACCTTGCTTCCTTGAAGCAACCCAGACAATGGAGCGTTGGGCTGACACTGGTCTAATTGATCCAAACGCCAACAGCTTGAGCTTTGACGATGGAATCAACCGCTTCGCAGAAGGCAACAGCGCCTTCTTCGTGACCGGTAACTGGGCTCTGCCAACCATGGCTGAGAAGATGGGCGAGAATGTCGGCTTTGCTGGCTTCCCACCTGTTTCTGCGGGCGGCCCAGCCCGTGCAACCGGTGCAACAACTTCACCATTCGGAATTTCTTCGAAGACCGAGTGGCCAGATGTTGCAGCTAACTTCCTTGACTTCATGACCGGTCCAGAGACCGCTGACTTGAGAGCCAATGGTGGTTACGCACCTCTACTAACTGACGTTGAGATTGCTGAGTCCACTCAGCTGATCAACGAGTACAACGCTCAGTGGAAGAAGGTCATCGCTGAAGATGGTCTAACTCTCTTCCTTGACTGGTCAACAGTTGGAATGGGTGCTGTTCTATTCCCTGCAATTCAGGAATTGATTGCAAACCGAATAGATTCAAACGAACTCGTCAAACGAGTCCAAGCTGAATGGGAAGCAGCGCGCGGTTAGCGCTTAATCCCACTCTCTGAGGTGAGCCCAGTCTCGCGCCAGCAAGCGAGACTGGGCTTATTCTCAGAAAAACCAGGTAGCAAACTTCCGAGAGAATAGATTCATGGCAGTAATTGATTCAAAGAAGAATCGCCTAGAGGCACCTCTCAGACGCAAACGTAAGCTCCGTTGGCGCCCTGAGTACGTTGGATATTTCTATCTGATTCCAGCGGCGGCCTTCTTTCTTACATTCGTTCTCTTTCCTCTTATTCAAACTTTCAATCTTTCTATGTGGGACTGGACGGGCATCCAGGGAGCCCCTTCGACTTTTGTTGGTCTAGCCAACTACGAGTCAGTACTAACTGATCCAGATACTCTTGCAGCCCTGAGCCACTCAATCGTTTTCATCGTTACTTTTTGTCTCATCCCGGTAACTCTGGGAATCACTTTTGCCGCACTTTTCTCAAGGCAAAAGATTGCAGGACTGGTTTTCTTCCGCACTGTTGTCTTCCTCCCACAGGTGATCGCCAGCGTGGTGATTGGAGTTGCCTGGAGATGGGTTTACCAGGACCGTGGAACCCTTAATCAGTTCCTTGGATTTTTAGGTTTTCCAATGGAACGTGGCTGGCTGGGGGACTTTGACTGGGCACTGCCAGCCGTTGGTGTAATTGGCAGCTGGGTCATGACAGGTCTCTGCATGGTCTTGTTCCTGTCGGGCGTTGGTCGAATCGACCAGGATCTGTATGACTCGGTGAAGGTCGATGGTGGTGGTGCTTTCAGGGAGTTCTTCTCGGTGACCCTTCCTGGTCTAAAGCCTGAGCTAACTGTTGCAACTACAATCACCATCATCGCGGCGCTTAGAACGTTCGACCTGGTCTTCGTAACGACCAAGGGCGGTCCAGGCAAACAAACAATTGTTCCTGGAACAGAAATTTATCGACTTGCATTCAGAGAAAATGAGGTGGGTGAAGCGGCGACAATGGCGATGCTACTTGCCGTCATTGTTTTCACCCTAGTTCGAACCGTGGGCTGGCTGCTCCGTGACAAAGACGGGATCAGCAAGAAATGACAAACACAGTTCTAAAAAAGCGTAAGAAGAAGCTTGATGCTCGAGGATTTGTCTTCCGCGTCCTGATGTATGCGTTTCTCACCATGGCAGCCACAGTCGTTCTGATTCCTCTGGTTTCTCTATTCTCGGTCTCTCTGCAGCCTCCCGAGTCGACACAAACGAGCCTGTCCTTCCCAACAGATCCGGCTTGGGAAAACTATGTGATTGCCTGGACTAAGGGTGACTTCCCGCTTCCGCTACTAATGATTAACTCACTGATTGTTGCTGGGATTGTTGTGCCACTTGGAGTAACGGTTTCTGTTCTAGCTGGTTATGCGTTTGGAACCATGAGATTCCCCGGTTCAAATGTTCTTTTCTATATCTTCATGATTGGTCTAGTCATGCCTTTTGAGGCAACGATTGTTCCGCTTTACTACCAGCTTCGTTCAATGGGCCTGATAAATAACCTCTGGGGAGTGATCCTGCCGCAGGTGGCACTGTTCTGCGCCTTTGGTATTTTCTGGATGCGACAGTTCTTCATGGCATCGCCAGCTGCACTGGTGGAGGCAGCTCGCATCGATGGTGCTAGCTCACTGCGAATCCTGCGCTCTGTGCTGCTACCAATCGCTTGGCCACCAGTATTGACCCTTGCCACACTGATGTTTATCTGGAGCTGGAACGAGTTCCTGTTATCCCTGGTAGTGCTCGACAGGGGAACCAGAACGGCACCTGCGGGCCTTGGAATATTCACCGGTCAGTGGGTCAGTGATATCCCTGCCCTGAGTGCCGCGGCCATAATCATCGCCCTTCCGACAATACTTCTATATGTATTACTCAACCGAAGAATCATCTCTGGAATACTCCAGGGAGCGGTAAAGGGTTGATGCAGGAAGAGATGAAAAATGAGTAACTCAGCAGTCTCAATTCCAGCTCGGAAGATTGACATTGTTCAAGACATCCAGGGCAGAGTTTTGAGCGGAGAGTGGGCCCCTGGCTCACAGCTTCCGTCAGAGCGCGAGCTTGCTGCTGACTATGGCGTCTCAAGACCGGTCGTGCGCGAAGCACTGGCTGGACTGGTGGAGCTCGGATTCATTGAGATTCACCCCGGACGAGGTTCATATGTCCGAGGCGTGAAAATTGATGACCTCTCAGGATCTCTCAACCGTGCAGCGACTTTGGCAAAAATTACCGCGCGTGATTTGGTGGTGGCCCGTTTGGGTCTTGAGTGTTCAGCTGCAGAGCTAGCAGCTCAGCAGTCGCCTCGACCAGTAGAACTTCTGGAGAAGGCACTGCAGGAGCACTCTGAGGCAAAGACACTTCAATCACTAGCCGATACCGATCTTGCCTTTCACGAGACAGTGGTCGCAGCTTCTGGCAATCCGCTCTTGGTGTTGATGTTTGGTGCAATTAGGAATCAGGTTCACGCACTTATGTTGCGAAGCCACTCTGATCCAAATGTGCAGGTGAAGGGTGAGCCCTATCACGAGCGCATTGTGAAAGCGATTGCCGACGGCAAATCGGCTTTAGCAAGAGATCTGATGCGTGAACACCTGGAGCTGGCGCTAACGCTTTACGGAAGCGACTTAGACAGACCGATCAGCGAGGTTGTCGAATCTCGCGGTCTTCGATTCGCTTCCATGCTCACAGGTCCTGATTCTGTAACCAAATAACATCAACCAACTAGCAGGAGTAAACGTGGCACACATAACAAGCCCAGATTCGCCTTTCTCAATTTCCCTTGATGAGAAAACCGGTATGCCTAGCAGCCTGACTGTTGAGGATCAGCAGGGCAAAATAACCAGAAGCATTGCGGTTAATGTCATTGCTGAAATAGGTGGAACTGAAAAGCGTCACCCTACCGGAGGCCTTCTTTATGAAAACACCGAAAAGATTTCCGGTCTGGTGCCCAGTGGCAAGATTCGGCGCATCCACAAGGGAATCTACGACGAATACAACCAAGATGCCAAGCTCGGACCACTAGACCTCACACTGCACTACCGTCTCTTCCCCACAGCGCCTTTCTTTGAGCTATCCGCTACCTTCTCTGCAACCAGTCCAGTGGTGATAAGAAACATTCACATAGAGGTAAAGACGCCTCAGCTGCCTGGAGCACTGGTGAACACCCCAGGCAATCTGATTCGCAGAAATCTGCCAATTGAGCAGATGGGCGAGATTGGACTTGGAATTTCAACACTCGGGGGTCTCAGGGGATCGAGCGGAATTATTGGAGCAAGCGACAAAGAAGCCACGCTAGTAATTTGGCCAAATCAACCAACTGAAATTCCGGACATAAATGTCTTCCAAAAAGATTCTGCTCTGACAGTTTCAGGAGTTCTGAACTTCGCAGCAGAGGTATCACCTAATTCATCTGCTGAGCTAGTGCTCATGACATTCAACCTCGAGCGAGGCGACTTTGAAGTTGTTCGAGCACACTGGCCAGCTTGGGCATCAAGGTATGGACTGACCAGTCCGAATGATGCACCACAGTGGATGCATGGGGCTGGAATTTATGAGGTCCAGATTGGAACGTCTTACTTCTGGAAGAACAACCCGTACTGCAAGTATCCAGAGATTAGAGACCTAATCGCTGACCTAGATCGCGTGCAGAAAATGGGCTTTAGCGTCATCCAGTTGATGCCGAGACAGCCATATCCTTCATACAACGTGCATGACTATGCCGATGTAACTGTCTCTTACGGCAATGAGGAAGAACTTCGCGAGCTAGTGCAAAAGTGCCATGCAAGAGGGATGAGAGTAATCCTGGATGTGCTTTTGCACGGCGTACTGGACAACGAGTCAATTGACTCAGCAGTTCAGGGTGTTATTGACGGTCCCCTTTATGCAAAGTTGAATGAAGAAGTCAATGACACATTTGGTGCGGAGCTAAACGATGATGATGGGTACTGGATTGCCTGGTCAAGGCACATTCTGGACTTCTCCGAGTATTGGCGAGGCGGATCTCCCAAGAGAACTCCGCTGCAAGATAGCCACCCCGAGTGGTTTGCTACCGATACCGCGGGACAGGTCTCCGGTGTCTACACCAAGGCATTCGATGCTAGAAACCCTTCCTGGCAGCGTTATTTCCGCGACTCAATGATGAATTTGATTCGAAACTATGACGTTGACGGATTCAGATTCGACGCTCCCACCTACAACCTTTTTGCAAACTGGGCGCCATGGGCAAGGGCAAGGGCGTTCATGTCACCGCTTGGCTGCATTCCACTGTTTGTAGATATGCGCCACGACATTCGCAAAGAAAAGCCGGATGCTCTGCTTTACACAGAACCCTCTGGACACCTTTTGCGCAGATCTATGGATGTCAACTACAACTATGACGAGCAGTGGTTGGTTTCAGCTCTCATGACCGGTAGCAGGGCGAAGCGAGCTGTTGCAAATGGTCGTGACTTTATGATCTGGATTCAGGACAGGGATGACTTCCTGCCAGTTGGTTCACACACTGCTCACCACATTGATTCACACGACACCTTCTGGTGGCCACAGTGGGGGAAGAAGTGGAGACGCGAGCAATACTCAACCACCCACACCAAAGCACTAGCGGCAAGCTTCCTTGCTCTCGACGGCCCCTACATGATGTTTACAGGCGGTGAGGAGGGAATTGAACAGGAGCTCTCCGACATGCTCAACTTCAGAAACCAGCACCAAGAGTTCTGGGCAACTCGCGGTCAATTTGACCTTGATGCTGATCCGACTGGGTACTTGATTATTGTCCGTCGAGAAGTTGACGGTAAGCATGTTGTGAGCGTTGTCAACACTTCGACTGATAAAAGAGTTTCCATCCCAGCAGCATATGCAGGCTGGAAGCCCGGTGCTCAAAGTGGCGTCAGTGGTAGCGAACTAGAGCCGCTTGGCTACTTCTTTGGAAGTAAGGACTAGAGCCAGCGACTGCTTTGGTATTCGGCAAAGACTTTCCTAACGGTTCCAGTCTTTCCGCGAATAACAATTGACTCAGTAAAGACGATTTCGCCGCGCTTTCTCACTCCAGCCACCAGTGGACCATCGGTGACTCCAGTTGCAACGAAGAACGTGTTATCGGAAGAAACGAGCTCATTCATTTCGTAGACATGGTCGAAAAGTAGTCCGGCGGCTCTCCCGCGCTCGATTTCCGATTGATCCCTGGGTGCCAAAATTCCTTGAATCTGGCCGCCAAGAGCTTTCACTCCGCAGGCGGTAACTATGCCCTCGGGCGAGCCACCTTTACCGATGCACATGTCTATTCGTGACTCACTACGGGCAGCTTGAATACCTCCTGCAACATCCCCATCTCTGAGCATCCTGGTTGCCGCGCCGGCTGAGCGAATTTCTTCCACTACGTGTTCGTTATAGTCGCGATCCAGCACGGCAACAAGAATTTCATCAACTGGTTTCTTGGCTGCTTTGGAATACTCTTGCAAATTTTCCCGAATGCTCATCCGGATGTCGCATATTCCCAATCCAGGAGCACCAACAACAAATTTATTCATGCGATAGACAGCAGAGGCATCGAGCATCGTGCCCTGGTCGGAGGCTGCAATAACTGAAATCGCGTTTTGCCTACCTGTTGCAGTCAGACCGGTACCGTCAATTGGATCTACAGCTATATCGACTTTTGGTCCATTGCCCGTGCCGACAACTTCGCCATTGAAAAGCATCGGGGCGTCGTCCTTTTCCCCTTCGCCAATGACAATGCGACCTTGGAAGCTGACTGTCCCTAGGAAGGCTCGCATCGCATCAACTGCAGCTTTGTCCGCTGCATTCTTATCCCCCTTACCAATGAATGGATAAGAACGTATTGCTGCAGCTTCAGTTGCCCTGACGAGCTCCATCGCCAAGTTGCGATCTGGATGTAATTCATTGGTTGGCTGGACGCCCATGTCTACCGCCTCTACGGCTATTGTTTCAGAACTTGACCCAATAGCTCTGCTAATTCCAACACTAGGCTTTTTCCGATGTCTGATTACCTTCTCTTCGCAACTGCATTCTTCGCTGCTGCCGTCGCTCCTGGTGCTGACACTTTTTTGATTCTCTCAAAAGCCATTGAGAACAGAGGGCTTGCAGTTATTGCGGGGGCGGGAATCACTTTGGCCAAACTGGTCATGGTGACAATTGCTTTCCTGGGTCTCAGCGCTGTTATGACAAGTTTTCCGGCAGTTTTGATTGCCCTGAAAGTTTTTGGAGCTTCATTTCTGATCTGGCGGGCATACAGGCTCTGGACTTCAAAGTCGAAGGTCTATCAGAACAAGCGAGGTGGGAGTGAGTTCCTGTCTGCATTTGCCATCGGGTTTAGTAACCCTCAGCCGTTTGCCTTCTACCTATCAATAGTTCCCTTAGTCGTCGCAACGACGGAGCTGTGGATTCTCCTTTTGATAGTCGCAATTGGTTTTGCTCTAGTGACACTTATATATGTATCTATTGCCGCAGGACTATCAAAGTGGCTGGCTATTGAAAAGAACTATCAGCTGATTAACCGGTTATTGGCAGGAGTCTTTTTGCTGCTAGCGCTTGTAATTATCATCCGATGAATCAGGTTCAGCTAACCTGAAGCTATGAGTAATCCTTACGCAAGTTCTAACCTCTCCCCTGAAGCCGAAAAGCTTTGGGCAGTTGCACTGCACCTACTAGCTATCCCCTTTGAATTCCTGGCCCCTTTGATCGGCTACTTCATCCTCAAAGACAAGGGCCCTTTCGTCTCTCACCACGCAAAAGAGTCTCTCAACTTTGGAATTACCGTGGTTCTCGCCGCCATCGTCTTGGCTATCTCCATAATCGGGCTTTTGTTTCTCTGGATCCTCCCGATTGTCTGGATAGTTTTTCGTTTAATTGCCGCTTTCAAGGCTGGACAGGGTGAGTTTTACAAGATCCCAATCGCGATTAAGTTCATCAAGCTCTAAGCCAAAAGATCTGGGAATGTCGCCTAGGTTCGGCCTCTTTCTCTTGATTTTTGGGTTTGCGATAGCGTTATAGGAGCGGTTCAAGGAAGAAATTTGCGAATAGAGCACGATCTCATCGGAGAGCTGGAGATTCCAGACAACTCTCTCTGGGGAATTCACACAGCCAGGGCCATAGCCAACTTTCCAATTTCTGGGGTACCAATTGGTCACTACCGAAACCTAATTCGAGCGATAGGAATGGTAAAGCTAGCCGCAGCGAGGGTTAACTCCCAGATTGGCGGACTTGAAAAAGAGAAGGCCAAATACATTGAGGCAGCCTGCGAGGAAGTGATTGCAGGAAAGCTAGATCCGCACTTTGTTGTGGACGCAATTCAGGGCGGCGCCGGCACCAGCACCAACATGAACGCCAACGAGGTGATTGCCAATCGAGCACTGCAGCTGATGGGCAAGGCCTGTGGTGATTACGATTTCATTCACCCGCTAAATGACGTTAATAGGTCTCAATCGACCAATGACGTCTACCCCACAGCATTCCGTATTGCTCTGATCTTTGAGCTGGGTCTACTGGCTGATTCCATGGGTCAGCTTCGGGACTCATACCAGCGGAAGGCTAATGAATTCTCCAACATCTTGAAGATGGCAAGAACTCAGCTGCAGGACGCCGTTCCCATCACTCTCGGTCAAGAGTTTGAAGCCTTTGCTGTTTCGACAGCCAATGACATTCTCAGGCTCAAAGAGCTACTACCTCTTCTCTATGAGATCAACCTTGGCGGCACAGCCGTTGGCACAGAGCTGAACACCCCAAAGGGATACACCAAGAAAGTTGTTGCGGAGCTCTCGAGCCTAGTTGGCGTCAAACTTGTTTCACCTGAAAACCTGGTGGAGGCAACCCAGTCCGCCGGTGTTCTCATTAGCTTCTCGTCAACACTAAAGCGCATTGCGGTTAGGCAATCCAAGATAGCCAGCGATCTAAGACTTCTTAGTTCAGGACCTAGGGCCGGCTTCAATGAGATTAACCTTCCTGAGCAGCAGGCAGGTTCCTCGATAATGCCAGGAAAAGTAAACCCGGTTATTCCAGAGGTGATAAATCAGATTGCATTTACTGTGATTGGTAATGATCTTGCTGTGACGCTTGCAGCGGAGGGTGGCCAGCTGCAACTCAATGCGTTCGAACCAATCATGGCTCGTTCAATCCTCATGAGTATTACTTACCTGAGGAATGGATTTGCAACTTTCACTAAGAACTGTGTTGACGGCATCACCGCCAATGAAGAATTGCTGCGAGCAAGCGTTGAAAACTCAATCGGACTGGTCACAGTCCTCAGTCCTCAGATCGGATATGAAAATGCAACAAAAGTTGCCCGTTATGCCCAGCAAAACAATTGCACCGTTCGCAAGGCAGTGATTGATCTAAAGCTGATGTCTGAGGCCGAGTTTGATACTGCCCTAGGGGATCTAATCTCCCTTGCCAAGCGCAAAGATTAACTGCGAAGAGCCTTACCCAGTTCATCAAAGGCGTTTACAAGCAGATCCATATCCCTTTGTTTATGGGCAAACGACACGAGCCACTGCTCATCCAGTCCTGGAGGAGTTAGAACGCCGCGGTTGATGCCCCAGATCCATGACAGTTCCGCCAAGTTGAAGTCAAGAGCTTTGAAGTCTCGGTAGTTGCGAACTGGGTTTGGCGACCATGTGACAGCACCCTTTACTCCGAAGCCGACGGTGTGTGCAGGGAGTTGATACCTCTCAATTACTTCATTGAGCTTTCTCATAGTCTCAATGTTGATTTTTTCAGCTTTGTTAATCTCGTCTTCTGTGGAGATTGCATCCATGGCTAGTGCTGCTGCGAGGACAATTGGGCTTCCGTTGTAGGTTCCAAGATGTGGCATGCGTCCATCCACAACTGCGTCCATGTATTTTTGTCTTCCACCAAAAGCTGCTACAGGCAAGCCGCCACCGATGCTTTTTGCAAGGCAAACCAAATCTGGTTCCACTCCTACGCGCTTTGCTGCTCCCGCTACACCAGCAGTCAGTCCAGTCTTAACTTCATCAAAAATCAAGCACACGTTGTATTGATCGCAAAGCTCACGCACCCGGCGAAGGTAACCCTCATCAGGAAGGATGATGGATAGATTCTCAATTATGGGTTCCATCATGACGGCAGCAATGCTGTCGCCACGTTCCTTGAATAGCTCTTCCAATCGATTGGCATCGTTGTAGGAAACCGTGTAGATCTCTCCTGCCTCTACCTCAAATGGCACGTAAGGAACTGGCTTGTCTGCTGGTCCAACATTCTCAAGTTTTGGCTTTACCGAAACTTGAAGGGCGTCATAGCCGCCGTGGAATCCGCCTTCAATCTTGACCAATCCCTTTTTGCGAGTAACCGCCTTTGCGATTCTCACGGTATACATCGTCGATTCAGTTCCAGAGTTTGTGAATCGAATCATGTCTAAACCAAAGCGCTTCTTGAATTTCTCTGCGGCTTCGGTTGCAGTTGTGGAAGGAGTTGCAAAAAGCGTCCCTGTCCTGCGAAGTGTCTTCTGAACCTCTCTGACAATACGGGGATTGAGGTGGCCAGCAAGCATGGCACCAAATCCCATCGAGAGATCGAGCAGCTTCCTGCCGTCGACGTCTCTTACATAAGCGCCTCTTGCCTTCACGACGGTGATTGGATACGGATCCCAGTGTTGGAAGGAAGAAGTCACTCCAAGGGGAAGAGTCTTGCTGGAACGCTCATTGTGTTCACCAGAGAGTGGATAAGTCGCCCGGAATCGATCCCATTCCTTAGACAGAAGGTCTTCGATTTTTTTGGAATCTAGGGGCTGGAAGGTGGCCGGTAGCTTTCGCCAACCAGCTGGGTCGTGGTTTGGATGTCCTGACACGATTTGCTCCTTTGCCCTCCAATTCTCGCTAATTTGGACCAAAAGCACCAATTGGTGGGCAATAAACTACGATTTTCGTCGTTATTGTCTTACGAAAGTTCTTAATCCGTATATCAGTCAAACCATTCGGTTGGCGGGCCAAGAAAAAGCAAGAAGCTGAACAGGGCAGCAACTGCTGCGAGCAAAGCAACGATGAGCAACACCGGTCTAGCGATGAACCAGCGAAAAAGGCGATCAAAGCTCGAGTTGTCTCTTGGGTCCTCGCTTGAGGAGGTGCGCCATGCGCCTTCCAGTGCTCTGTTCTTCATCAGGTTTCGATCGAATGGGACTGTGGCGAAGGGAACAATCGCGAGAAGAACAGAAGCGCTGATGCGACCAAGTCTCCAGCGCTGATTTACTCCGACCAAAACACTGGTCGTGCAATAGCTGAGAAACATTGCTCCGTGAATTGTTCCGGCTACTGTCACAAAAATAGACAGTGACTCGCTGACCGCCCTAATGATTAGTGCAGTGATTAGCAGGGCCCAAGTGAATGCTTCACCAATTGCGAAGAATCTGTAAAGAGACTTTGGTGACATCTCTACCTTTCAGTTGAACACAATCAATCTACCTGCTCTAGGCTTCAGTATGTGGCGAGAACGACCAGCAAACTCACAGCTGGAATCTTTGCACTGATCGCAGGTGCTCTCGTAGCCGTCCAAGCGCGAGTTAACTCTGGCTTAGCATTTGAAATAAAGAGTGGAATCTTCGCGGCACTTATTTCTTTTGGTGTCGGTTTAGTGATTATTTCCACAGTAACCGCACTAAGCAAAGAAAATAGATCGAAATTCCGAGACGTGATTATTTCTATTCCGCAAAAACGCATCCCCCTGATTTTGTTATTCGCTGGCTCAATCGGTGGCTTCTTCGTAATTGTTCAGAGCAGCATTGCGGGAATTATTGGAATTTCACTTTTTTCGGTTGGGGTAGTGAGTGGAACTTCACTTTCCGCAATCATTCTTGATGGCAAGGGATTGCTAGGTCTTGAGAAACGACCAATTGGGCTCTTGAGGATTGCAGGAACTTTACTTGCAATTGCGGGCTTGGTTATTGCGGGTGACTTTGCTAACTACTCTTTTGATCCACTTATTCTTCTGGCGTTTTTAGCTGGAGTGGGAATTGGCTTCCAGCAAGCGATGAATGGTAACTTCGGCAAGCTTGCTGGTTCAGCAGTGATTCCGACACTGTTTAATTTCCTGGCCGGGAGCGTTTTTATTGCAATGGCCTTTGCTGTTCTCGATGGCGGGTCTCTCCCACTTTCACTGCCAAATAACCCTCTTCTTTATCTAGGCGGAGTGGTTGGCGTTATTTTCATTTTTGTTCAGGTGGTGGTGCTGCCAAAGATTGGTGCGCTTGCCATGGGCATCGCAATGCTGGTTGGGCAGTTGGTTGGCTCCGTGCTACTTGATTGGATTATTCCAATCGCGCAGCGTGAGCTAACCATCAGCACGCTATTCGGACTACTGCTAGCGATGATTGGAGCTGGACTGGTAGCCAAGCGTTAGAGCTCTACCAAAACGTCCTTGTGCTTATCGAAACGGTATCCCTTACCCCTGGCTGTTCTGACAATGTCCTCATACCCTGCAATCTTGGCTCTGAGTCTTCTGACATGAACGTCGATGGTTCTTGGATTTGGAGTTGGTTCACCGCAGCGCTCTGATATGGAAGCGATTTCTTCTCTCGAAACCGTCTTCCCCTCGTTTTCAATCAGATAGGCAAGCAGCTCAAACTCCTTGCAGGTTAGCGATGCGTTTCTTCCGTCGACGTAAAGGCGCCTGCGATTGAGATCAACCACCACTCCCTTGGCCGCGGTTTCCTCTTCAGGCTGGGGCTTTAGTTTCTCGGTGGCTCTTGGTTCTCCCAGCGCAAGCCGAGTGAGCTGAAGATTCCGAGCGTTTGATTCCTTGGGTCCGATTGCGAGCGCCGCATAGGTTTCGCTTTCCTTTCCAGGAATCAGCTCGGCAAGTTTTTCTCGAAAAGCAATTGCAATCTCGGAGAGGGTGATGCCAGCGGCCTCTGCTTCGCTTTCCGAGATTCCGACGTATAGAGCAAAGCCCTTGGCTTCGGTTTGTTTTTGCTGCAGTGTCTTTGTCATTTTGAGTCCTTTTGATGTGTGTGCGGAATTTGAGTGCACGAATCACGTGCGTTTGTTGGGGTGCTGGTGCCTTTTGCTAATCAGGAAGCGGGTGTGACTAGCGGCACATCAGCATGCACATGCACATCGAGCAGGAGAAAGTAGCGCCGTAGGCGCTGTTCTCAACTGCACGAGTACTCATTGCCCTAAATTTTGCGGGGTATTTCCCCTGATGTCAAATTATGACCAAGTGTTACTAAACCCTTGCCAGAAGCCAGGCGAAGACATCCTTCTCCACTTCCTCGTGATCGAGGTCATTCAGAAGCTCATGGAAGCCGCCCGGATAGATAAGCAGCTTGCGGTCAGGACTGGCTATCTTCTCGTGCAGGGCCATAGAGTTCAGGTGGTTGGTTGAGGTGTCCTTACTGCCATGGAAGATAAGGGTCGGCACCTTCCAGTCAGCCACCTTGGTCCAGACCTCGTCAGAGACCTGCAAGACCGTATTGGCAACCAGATTCTTGGGTTTGCCCTGGTACATCATGGGGTCAGCCTTGATCTTTTCGAGCAGCACCAGATCGCGGGTCAGTGCCTCCATCCCAGGCCTGGGAAGTGGCATCGGGGCTGAGGGTGCCAGGGCGGCAGAGATTTTTCCCAATACTCGCTCCCAGCGCTTAGAGGGTGACTGCATGGCAGCTGAGCTCAGAATCACAGCAACGATGTTTGCCCTGTCTCTTGTGACGCTCCCCGCTGTGATTAGTCCTCCGAGTGAGTGTCCGAAGAGCACGGTTGGTAAACCTGCCGGCAATGCTTTTCTTGCGCTCAGGTGCAATCTGACAGCTTCGGTGAGATCAACCTGACCTCGCTCACCAGGAGTGTTGCCATGTCCCGGAAGATCAATGGCATAGACATCGATGCCATTGGCAACTAGTTTCGGAATCAGCTGGCTGTATTGCTCGATGTATCGCTCTGCGTATTCACCGTAGCCGTGCTGAAGTAGTAGCTGAGCTCTTGGGCTATTTGCTTTGAAAACATAACCGGCGACTTTTTCACCAATATCCCAATTACTCATTTCTCTCCTAGTGCACTTTTAGCCTGCATTGCTATTTCTAGTTCCTCATTAGTCGGAATTACCAGTACTGGGACTTTGGAACTTGAGATTATTCGAGGCAAATTACCCGATGCCTGATTCAGATCATCATCAACGTTTATGCCAAGAATTTCAAGATTTTGACAAACTAACTGGCGGAGAATATGACTATTTTCTCCAATACCACCGGTAAAGACAACCGCATCCAATCTTCCGAGTCGTGCTGAATACGCACCTAGGTAATGACGAATTCTCTCAACAAAAATCTCTAGAGCAAGCTTTGCTCGCTCATCACCCGAATCTGACTTTGCAATAAGGTCTCTGAAATCTGAGACTCCGGATATTCCCAGTAGCCCTGACTGCTTGTTTAGGAGCTCGTCAACTCTCTCAGGTGTGAATCCTCCTTGACGAATCAAATAGAAGATAACTGCTGGATCGATATCTCCAGATCTAGAACCCATCACCAGCCCCGCAAGCGGTGTCATTCCCATAGAAGTATCAAAACTCTTTCCGCTCTTGATAGCGCAAGCTGATGCCCCGTTACCTAGATGCAGAATCACGGCGTTCAGTGCAGATACTTCAATTCCTAGAAACTTTGCGGCCTCTTTAGAAACGAAAGAGTGGGATGACCCGTGAAAGCCATACTTCCTAATCCCCAATTTCTTCGCTAGCTCTGTGTCGATGGCGTATGTGTAGGAAGAGTTAGGCATGCTCTGATGAAAAGCTGTATCAAAAACTGCCACCTGGGTAAGCCCAGGAAATGCAGCTTGGCCAGCCCTAATTCCGGCTAAGTTACCTGGGTTGTGTAGCGGAGCCAGAGGGATCAGTTCCTCAATTGCCTTCTCGACCTCTTGGCTAATAATTGCTGGTCTAGAAAATCTCTCTCCACCATGAACTACTCGATGAGCAATAGCAACGGGAGCCTGCTCAAGCTTTTCAAGTTCACCAAGCATCTGGTCGAAAGCAGACCTGTGGTCAGTAACTCGTTCAATACTGCCCTGCAGCAGGGAATGAGAGCTATCGGTATCAATCACCTGGTACTTGATAGATGAGGAGCCTGAGTTAATTACAAGTATTGGATTCAATTGTTACTCGCCGCCTGAATTGCGGTGATGGCGATTGTATTGACGATGTCTGCTACCAGCGCACCTCGAGAAAGATCATTGACTGGTTTCCTAAGGCCCTGCAGAACTGGACCAATGGCCAGCGCACCAGAAGTTCGCTGCACTGCTTTGTAAGTGTTGTTGCCAGTATTGAGATCAGGGAAGATAAAAACTGTGGCCTGGCCCGCAACTGACGAACCTGGAAGTTTAGCTTTGGCTACTGCGGCATCAACGGCAGCGTCGTATTGAATTGGTCCCTCGACGCTCAGCTGCGGTGCGCGTTTGCGAACAAGCTCTGTTGCCTGCCTAACCTTGTCCACCTCCGCTCCGGATCCGGATTCGCCAGTGGAATACGAGAGCATGGCAATTTTTGGTTCGATGTTGAATTGCTGGGCTGTTTCCGCGGATGAGATTGCAATGTCTGCCAACTGGTCGGCAGTAGGCTCAGGTATCACCGCACAGTCGCCATAGACAACAACCCGATCCTTCAGCGCCATCAGAAAAACGCTGGAGACAGCACTCACACCAGGTTTAGTTTTAACAAACTCAAACGCGGGGGTGATTGTGTGAGCTGTGGTGTGCATCGCTCCCGAAACCATGCCATCTGCAATTCCCAGCTGAACGAGCATTGTGCCGAAGTAGGAAACGTCTTTCATTTTTTCTCTGGCGATTTCTGCCGTCACACCCTTGTGAGAACGCAGCTTCACGTACTCGCTCACGCATTTTTCAAAGTGAGGTGAGCGCTCGATCTCCATCAGCTCAGCTCCAGCGAGGTTCAGATTCAAATCTGCCGAGCGCTTCTTTATTACCGAGCTATCGCCAAGAATGATTAGCTCAGCGATGCCCTTTTCGAGGACCTCGTGAGCAGCCTGCAAGATTCGATCATCCGCACCTTCGGGCAGCACTATCTTTTTCCGGTTAGCGGCGGCCCTTTCGCTCAGCGAAAGCTCGAACATCAGCGGGGTGGTGGTGGACACCACGGCTGACTCGATGGCCCTAGCCGCCTGCATCAGGTCAATGTGATTTGCCACTAGCCCCTGAGCTCTAGCAAGTTTGATTTTGTCATCTGCTGTAAGCAGTGCTCTTGTTTTCACAACCTGCATGGTTGTGTCGAAACTACCGAGATTGCAGGTGATTATCGGAATGCTCGAGTCAATACCTTTGATTAGCTTTTTGATTTCCTCTGGAAGTTCAAAGCCCCCATTGAGGATAATTCCACTCAGCGTTGGAAAAGTTTCTGCTTTATCCGCCATGATTAGCGGCAAGATCACATCAGTTCTATCGCTCGGGGCAACTACCACTGCGCGATCTTTAAGTCTTTCTAGGACGTGCTCCGCGCTCATCGCAGCAACCACTACGTCCAAGGTTTCAGTCTCAAGTCTCGCTGGGTCGCCATAGATTAACTGTCCGCCGACGGCTTCTTGGATTTGTCTAAGGCGAGGGGCGACCATCAGTTTGTCTTCCGGCAAAACCCAAACGGGAACTTCGGGAGCAACTAGTGCCTTTAGAGCATCGTGAATCTCTCCCACTGCACTCGGCTCTGCCCTGTTAACAGCCAGAGCCATTAGTTGCGCTTGCTCACTTTTCATTTCAGACAGCGAAAGTTCAGCCATCTGGGATAGGTCTTGAATGGATCTGGCCTCAGCCTGACCCAGATGTTCTGCTGATGAGTAGGCCTGCCTTCCCGACAGCACCATCACAACTGGACTTGCGATATTGGCAGCGACCTTGGCGTTGAAGGAAACCTCGGTGGTTCCGACCACATCTTTGAAGTCAGAGCCGACCACCACCACTGCGTCATAGTTCTTGGCAAGCGCTCGATAGCGGGTGACAATCTTGAATAGTGCCCGCTCTGGAGATGCGTGCACCTCTCTATAGGTAGCCCCGATTGCCTCTTCGTAAAGTGGGGGGTTCTCTATTTGACTCAGCAGAAGTCTTAGGACGTGGTCATTTTCTTGGTCTGGGGTAATACTTCGAAAGACCCCGACCTTCAGGTTGTTTCCGTGTAGAGCCTTGATTAGACCCAGTGCCACCACAGATTTGGCTGTGTGACCCTCGACAGAGGCTACATATACGCTTCGGGCCATAACCATAAGGCTACCGCCGAATGCTTAGCCTGAGTTAGCCGCAGATTTGGGCTAACCTAGAAGTCTCTAGCGCCCGATGATGAGCGAGATTCAGCAAACATAGGGATTGAAATGTCCGAAAAAGCAAACATCGGTGTTGTAGGTCTGGCCGTCATGGGCTCCAACCTGGCTCGCAACTTAGCCTCCAGGCAGGGCAACCGGGTCGCCATCTATAACCGCTCTGCCGACAAAACGAGGCAGCTCGTCCAAGATCACCCTGAGGCGCACTTCCTGCCATCAGAAACCATTGATGACTTTGTGGAATCTCTTTCCACTCCGAGAACTGCAATCATCATGGTGCAGGCAGGCGCTGGAACGGATGCGGTGATTGCACAGCTGACTGAAAGATTTGCACCAGGGGACATCATTGTCGATGGTGGTAATGCTCTATACACCGACACAATCAGACGAGAAAAAGAAGTTTCAGCAAAGGGAATCCACTTTGTTGGTGCTGGAATCTCGGGAGGAGAAGAGGGAGCTCTAAAGGGTCCCTCAATCATGCCCGGAGGAAGCAAAGAGGCATATAAAACTCTTGGTCCAATTCTGGAATCAATCGCAGCGATTGCTGAGGGTGAGCCATGCGTCACTCACGTCGGCAGTGATGGTGCTGGGCACTTCGTGAAGATGATTCATAACGGAATTGAGTACGCGGATATGCAGCTGATTGCCGAAAGCTACGACCTGCTCAGACAAAGCGGCGGATACTCACCAAGTGAAATTGCAAATATCTTTTCTGAGTGGAACAAAGGTGAGCTGGAAAGCTATCTGATTGAAATCACTGCCGAAGTTCTAAAGCAAGTTGATGCCAAGACGGGCAAGCCTTTTGTTGACATCGTCGTGGATGCAGCAGGAAGTAAGGGAACTGGTGTTTGGACTGTACAGACAGCTTTGGATCAGGGGGTGCCCGTATCGGGGATCGCTGAGGCTGTATTTGCCAGATCACTTTCCTCACAGGCTGAGCAGAGAAAAGGCAAACCAAATCTTCCAGCCAACAACCAAAGCTGGAACGTCACTGACAAAGAGGCATTCGTGGAGTCAGTCAGAAGAGCGCTCTATGCCTCAAAGATTGTCGCCTACTCGCAGGGCTTTGATGCTATTCGCGCTGGCGCAAAAGAGTTTGGTTGGGAAATCAATTTGGGTGAGGTAGCGAGAATCTGGCGCGGAGGTTGCATTATTCGTGCTCAGTTCTTGAACAGAATCACTGATGCCTATCGCAAAAACCCAAATCTTCTTTCACTGCTGTTTGACGATTACTTCGTAAAGGCAATTGATGCATCACTGGGTGCTTGGCGAGAAGTTGTAGCGATGGCAGCTCTTTCTGGTATCCCTGCACCAGCCTTCTCATCGTCTCTGGCCTACTACGACGGACTAAGGGCTGAACGCCTTCCGGCAGCCCTGGTGCAGGGTCAGCGAGACTTCTTTGGTGCTCACACATATAAGAGAGTTGATGCTCCGGGCACCTATCACACCCGCTGGTCGAAAGATCGCACCGAGGTTCAGACCGACTAGCCTTGCTGCATGCAGAGCTGGGTATATAAGTTCATCCCAATGGCCCTTATATGGGGCTCCAGCTTTTTACTCATTGAGCTCTCACTTCAGCTGACCACAGCTCTTGGAGTTGCCTTTTGGCGGACATTCCTCGGTGGTATCGCCATGCTCGTTCTGATGGCTTTTCTGAAAATCAAACTGCCGAAAAAACTATTTCACTACGGTCACCTCTGGCTAGCCGGGATCTTGATGTCAGCATTTCCGTTTTCGATGTATGCCTTTGCTCAGCAGCAGACCACCAGCATCCTGGCCGCAATCATGAACGCCACCACTCCACTGTTCACCCTGTTAGCAATCCTGACAATCTTCAGATCGCAGAAGCAGTCCTCGGTTGCGGTAGTTGGGCTACTTGTGGGGCTGGTCGGTGTTGGAATCACCCTCGGTGTTTGGCAGGGCTTTGGCGAAAATGATCAGCTGGCAATTTTGGCCCTGCTCGCAGCGAGCATCTCTTATGGAATAGGAACGCCTTATATAAGAAAGTATGTGACGCCTCTAGAAATCCCTGGCACCTCAGCGGCCGCTGTCCAGGTGCTGACCAGTGCTGCAACACTTCTTCCCTTCTATCTGCTCTCAGGTCCGCTCTTTATTGCCGAGCCAAGGCTGGAAACCCTGGGTGCCCTGATTCTGCTCGGAGTTTTGGGCAGCGGACTTGCCTATGCGCTTTTCTACGACGTAGTTGCCCAAGCGGGAAGCACGGTGGCAGCAACTGTTACCTACACAAATCCAGTTATCGCGACCTTCTGGGGAATCGCTCTACTTGGTGAACCGCTTCACTGGTATGAGCCGGTGGGTGGGCTTCTGGTCTTAGTCGGCGCTTACCTAAGCCAGGGAAAGCCGTTATTCAGAGTCGGAAAACGCTAACCAGATATTCATTGGCTTAAAGCCAACTTTTTCGTAGAGAGCAACCGCACCTGTTTCATTTCCTGTGTCAACACCAAGTGCAACGTCCTTGAAACCTCGCTCAACCGAATATGCGCATCCCCAGCGCAAAAGGTACTCGCCATAACCTCGACCGCGGAAGTTTTTTCTCACTCCTAGCTTGTCGATGAATCCACCTTGATTGTCTGCGCGATGGTTGGTGCAAACTAAAAACCCAACTGGAAGACCGTTCTCCTCGAGGAAGAAAACTCCATTTTCATCCTGCAGCACTGCCTCTTCTTGCTTACTGAGCCAGTCATGAAAGGTTTTCTTTTGAAAGCCGTAGTGGTCTGAAAAGGAGTCCATTAGCAAAAAGTGCCAGGTGGCTTTTTCCTTTTCATAGTCGGCTCGGCGAATCTTGATGTTTTTTGGCAACTGAGGATAGCTACGGTCGGGCTGATGGTTCCGCATGGTCCAGTACTTTCTAACCAGATGCAGCCCTGCATCAGAAATAGCCTTTCGGAGTTTTAGGTCTTTGTCATTGCAATGTGAGCGAATTTCAAAATCCGGATAGTTCTGCTTGGTCCAATTGATGGCATGCCGCATGCTCCGGTCGTAGTCGTGCTTCGAGGGCAGCCCAAAGACATCAATCTCTGCCCGTCTTCTTTTCTTATCTACCTGCACAGCCACTAAGTCAGTAATCCCACCTTGATCTTCAAATACCTCGGCAAATACTTCGTCATAAAACCCTTTGAGTTCTTCGCGAATCTCCTCTTCGCTAGAGTCCTCAAATTCTGAATCAATGGCGGAATCGTGAGCATTACACAGACGGACAATCTCCGCGACGTCCTGCTCCTGCCATGGCCTAAAGGACATCAGGTTTCCTCAAATCAGGAATTAGCCAGGGGCGGCTAATTAGTAAAAGACACACTAGCGAAGCTCCAAACAGGACCCCAATGGCAATTCCGATATCCCGAGTGTCAGAACTGTTGATCAGGAAGTAGAACAGGGACAGGACGGTTGAGAAAGTAAAGCCAAAAACACCCATCAACGATGTTGCCGTCCCGGCCTCACTGCCGTGGTTGTAAAGGGCGATGGTGGGAATGATTGTGATTGATGCGCCAAAGATAAACAGCTGAATAAAGAACATGGCCTGGGTGATCCAGAATTCACCACCGGCGTTCAAGAGCAGCCCCAACCCCACACCAACTCCCAGGAAAGCGGTAACAGCTAAAATCCACTGTCCTTTTATATAGCGAGCAAGAATCGCTCCGAACTGCACGCCGATGTAAGAAGCAATTCCATTCAGAGCAATCCAGAAACCATAATCAGTTTGTGAGATTCCGTAGGACTCCTGATAGATAAATGGGGAAAAGCTCAAATAGATGAACAACGCGCTCACCTGCAGAGCTGCGTAAAAAATGAGTCCGATCAAAACTCGATCGCGCATGACATTCAGATATCCTCTGGCCAGGCCTAATGGTGTGCTGCTACGTCTTCGAGCAACCGGCAAAGTTTCAATCAAAACAAAATTCATAACGAGAAGCAAGACAATTGAAATTAGTCCAAATGCCAGCAGAATGGCCTGCCAGCCAAATGTCTCACTGATTTGAGATCCAAAGATGGGTCCAGCAATTGGAGCAATTGCCTGAATCGAATAAACCTTTGCAAGCATCCGCTGCATGGACTGGCCTCTGTAGAGATCACGAATAATTGCTCGCCCAACTACGTCTGCACCCGCTGCGAAAAATCCCATGAAGAATCTCGCTGCAATAAATAGCTCAATACTTGGAGCAAAGAAAGCGAGCCCTATTGCAATTACGTAGCCTGCAATCGCTAAGAGCATCAGAGGGCGGCGACCAAAAGCATCCGAGAGTGGCCCCAGAATTAGCTGGCCGATGGCAAGGCCCAATGTGACCCCCGTGAAGGAGGCCTGCACAACACCGTTTGTCACACCAAAAAACTGACCAATCTCAGGGAAGGCTGGAAGGTAGGGGTCGATGGTGAAGGGTATTAGCGAGAGGGCTAGCGCCATTAGGGCTATGTAGCTAAGAAGAAGTCTTTTGGGGAGCTGATCTCCGGAATCGACAACCGTGCCAGGCTTTGGTGAGAAGGGCAGGGGCACCTCTAGAGGATAGCCGCTAGCCTGAAAACTCGGCTTTTTCGAGGCCAAGCAAAGTTCAAAAACTGAGCTTTAAAACTCGCCGGTACCCTCATGGTTAATGTCGGCGTTTGGTCTCATAATTTGGGGACCCAAACATTGGTCCTCCCTTCGGGAGATAACGATTTGGTCCTTTTGGTGAAGATCTCTCGACACGCGGGAGACGCCTCCAACCTAAAGCTCTAGTTGTGGGTTAATGTTTGGCCTAACAACTAAATAACAGACTTTTTTCTAGATTCAACACTAGATGTTGTGGTTTCCTGCTATAGTCAGTGTTCCGAATTAACGAAGAATTTTCTAAAAATTGGCTCAAATTGGCTCTTTTAGGCCAAAGAAACTGGGGAGGAAACCAATGGCGGTGACCGTTTATACACTGCCTGCCTGCGTGCAGTGCGACAGCACTAAGCGCATGCTGCAGCGCAATCAGATCGATTATGAAGAAGTAGATATGAGCCAAGATCCGGTTGCCCTGGAAATGGTTAAGACCATGGGTTACACCTCAGCCCCAGTGGTAGTCGCAGACCAGGAGCACTGGTCAGGCTTCCGCATGGACAAGATCCAAGCCCTCTCGGCTTAGCGTGCAGGTGTTGAGATGTTCGATGTTGTTTACTTCTCGAGCGTCTCTGAAAACACCAAGCGCTTCGTAGACAAACTAGGCGTCAAAACAGTTCGGATTCCGCTCAAGACGGAAGAAGCAGCCGAGTTTGTTCATGACAAAGATTCAGTTCTTGTCGTCCCCACCTACGGTGGTGGCAACGAGGGTGGAACTGTTCCAAAACAGGTAATTAAGTTTTTGAACAATCCGGAAAACCGGAAACACATTAAAGCGGTAATTGCCGGAGGTAACACCAATTTTGGTGAACACTTCTGCCGAGCAGGCGACGTTGTTGCAAGCAAGCTCGGGGTGCCAGTGCTGTATCGCTTTGAAATAACTGGCACACCTGAAGATGTAAATGAAGTAAAGGAAAGGCTGGCAAGACTGTGGCAAACTCAGTCGTAGAACTAACAGACGATAAGGGAAACCTTATCGGCGCTCGCGGAGTCGAATCCGCTCTGAGCTATCAGGACCTCAACGCGATGATCAACCTGTGGGGTCAGGATCAGAAGCTGCAGCTTGAGAAAGACAAGCTCGCTGTTAGAAAGTACTTTCTTGATCACGTAAACCAGAACACTGTCTTCTTCCACAGCCTTAAGGAGCGCCTGGATTACCTGGTTCAGAACGACTACTACGAGAAGGAAATCCTGGACCAGTACTCATTTGAGTTCATCCAGAAGCTCAATGACTTGGCCTACTCCAAGAAGTTCCGCTTTGCAGCCTTCATGGGTGCCTACAAGTTCTACACCGGCTATGCGCTAAAGACCTTCGATGGCACCCGCTATCTTGAGAGATTTGAAGACCGCGTGGTTATGGTCGCCCTCACCCTCGGTGAAGGTAACGAAGACCGCGCAATTCACCTGGTTGAAGAGATCATCTCCGGCCGTTTCCAGCCCGCCACCCCAACCTTCCTCAACTGCGGAAAGAAGCAAAGAGGAGAGTTTGTTTCCTGCTTCCTGCTTCGCATCGAAGACAACATGGAGTCAATCGCCAGGGGAATCAACTCAGCTCTTCAGCTTTCTAAGCGCGGTGGTGGTGTTGCACTAAGCCTGACCAACATCCGCGAGTACGGAGCTCCAATCAAGAAGATTGAGGGTCAGAGCTCAGGAATCATCCCTGTAATGAAGCTTCTAGAAGACAGCTTCTCCTACGCCAACCAGCTGGGTGCTCGTCAGGGTGCAGGTGCTGTTTACCTAAACGCTCACCACCCAGACATCATGCGATTCCTTGACACCAAGCGCGAGAACGCTGATGAGAAGATTCGTATCAAGACCCTCTCCATCGGTGTGGTAATCCCAGACATCACCATGCACCTGGCGAAGGACAACGAAGATATGTATCTGTTCTCGCCATACGATGTTGAGCGCGTCTATGGAATTCCTTTCAGCGACATTTCCGTCACTGAGAAGTACCACGAGATGGTGGACGACCCAAGAATTCGCAAGAGCAAGATCAAGGCAAGAGAGCTCTTTGAGAAGATTGCCGAGCTGCAATTCGAGTCTGGCTACCCATACGTAATGTATGAAGACACAGTCAACCGCGCAAACCCAGTGCAGGGCCGCATCAACATGTCCAACCTCTGCTCTGAGATTCTGCAGGTGAACACCCCGACCACCTACAACATGGACCTGTCCTACAACCAGATTGGTAAGGACATCTCCTGCAACCTCGGGTCTTTGAACATAGCCGCAACCATGGACGGTCCAGACTTCGCAATGACAGTTGAGACCTCAATCCGCGCGCTAACCGCAGTGAGCGACCAGTCCAACATCGAAAGTGTAAGAAGCATCTCGGATGGTAACCACAAGTCACACGCCATCGGACTTGGACAGATGAACCTGCACGGCTACCTAGCACGCGAGCACATCCACTACGGCTCAGAAGAAGGGCTGGATTTCACGAACATCTACTTCTATGCAATCAACTTCCACGCCATCAGCGCATCCAACAAGATTGCTATTGAAAGAAAGCAAGCTTTCGACAACTTCGAGAACTCGAAGTATGCCAGCGGTGAGTACTTCGACAAGTACACCGAGAAGGCTTGGGTTCCTGCCACGGAAAAGGTGAAGGAGCTGTTTGCGAAATCAGGCATCCACATTCCAACCCAGGAAGACTGGAAGAGACTCAAAGAGTCAGTGATGAAGCACGGTATCTATAACCAGAACCTGCAGGCCGTTCCACCAACCGGCTCAATCAGCTACATCAACAACTCAACCTCTTCCATCCACCCGATTGCCTCCCGCATCGAGGTTAGAAAAGAAGGAAAACTGGGTCGCGTTTACTACCCAGCTCCATTCCTTTCGGAAGACACCTGGGAGTACTACGAGGACGCCTACGAGATTGGCCCTGAGAAGATCATCGACA
>VFQT010000376.1_pt1 | contig 66976 bp, 59 predicted proteins | sample 3512381 | NCBI WGS metagenome assembly VFQT01 (sample SAMN10412376, study PRJNA504923) | tailings metagenome | isolation source: Relicate 2 Philex TSF3 active mining site | place: Philippines: Tuba, Benguet | collected 2017-08-29
ACGAGCCCCCGTTCCTTGGCGTAGTCGTACAACATCTTCTGCATCGCTTTTCTTCCCCGGTGGAGCCGCGACATCACGGTTCCGATGGGTACGTCGAGCATCTCAGCGATCTCCTTGTAGGAGAAGCCGTCGACGTCGGAGAGGATCACAGGGAGACGGAACGATTCGGGGAGTTCTTCGAGGGCCTTGCGCACCTCCTCGTCGGTGAAGAGCTCCATCATCTGGTCTTCGGCCGACGGCGACATCTTCGACTGGTCGAAGGCCCCGATGCGGCGGTAGAGGAAGAGTTCCTCGACCTCGTCGAGTTCGGTCTCCTGCGGGCGGCGTTGCTTCGCGTTGTAACGGTTGATGTAGGTGTTCGTGAGGATGCGAAACAACCAGGCACGCAGGTTCGTTCCCTGTTGGTACGAGTCGAACGCTCTCCACGCCTTGACGAAGGTCTCCTGCATGAGGTCTTCGGCGTCGGCACGGTTGCGCGTCATGCGCATGGCGGTGGCGAACAACTGCGGGGCGTGCGACATCGCATCAACCGTGAAGTCTTCCCTCGTTGCTGTCATTGCCTGTCCGTGTTCTCTGTGACCGGTGCGCGTCGGCCCCGGAGCGTGTCGCCGTGAGTGTCAGCGGCGGGTGCGCGACCGGGCCTTGACGACTTCGTCGAGCGCTGTCACGAAATGTTCCAGCGTGTCGGCCAGTCTGGCACGGTCTTCGGGGGGGAATTTCGCGATGACGTCGACGATCATGTCGCGCCTGCGCTGGGCGACCTCGGCGTGGATGCGGCGACCCTTCTCGGTGGGCACCACCGTCACGACGCGGGCATCGGTCTCGCCGGGGGCACGTTCGGCGAGACCGTCCTTGATGAGACGCTGCACGGCACGGGTGGCGGTGCTGGGGTCGATGCGGAGACGCTCGGCGAGCTCGCCCATGCGGTCGCCGTCCTCCAGGATGATGACATCGAGGGCATCCATCTGGCCCGGCTCGAGGGCGCTGCCGCCGATTCCGTACATGAGGTCTCGGACTGCACCCGCAGTCGCACCGCGCCGGATTTCGCGCCATGCGTATCCGACGCGTCTCACGACCTCGGGTGATGCGACGGCATCGTCGGTGGCGTGGACCTGACCGGCGGGAGGGGTCTCATTCGTCACGATCATTAGGGTAGCCACATGGTCGAGGGGGAAGGTCATCGGGAGCGCATCCCCACGCCGTTGGAAGCGTTGCGTGTCATGGCAACGCAACAGTCGATGGTGTCTCCGACATTGCGTCACGTGGAGATGTACACCGTCGAAGGATTGATGTCACTGATGTGGCACGAACCCATGGTCCAGACGCGTGACGTCGCGGTGGTGATGGGTGGTGGTGCGATGGGCGGCACGCTCGGGCCGGGAGAGAGCCTGTTCCACGTTCTCGGTGAACGACTTTCAGAGGTTGGCGTTCCGTCGCTGCGCATCGGGTGGCGCAGACCGAACGATCTCGACTCGTGTTGTGTCGACATGGCGGCAGCCGTGCAGTTGCTCGTGGGCAGCGGTGCAGAGCGAGTGGTGACGATGGGTCACAGTTTCGGTGGTGCGGTCGCGGTGCGTGTCGCGGTGGGACTGCCCGAGATGATCGCAGGGGTCGTCACGTTCGCGACACAGTCGGCCGGCTGCGAAGTGGCCGGTGGTCTGATGGGACGGCCGTTGTTGATGTTCCACGGCGACAACGATTCGATCCTGCCGCCCGATGCGAGCGAGGTGGTGCGTGCAATCGCCGGCGGCGGAGACCTCCGCATCATGGAAGGCGACGATCACCTTCTCTCCAAGAGTCACAACGTGATGCTGAAGGCGACGCTCGAATGGATCGAGCAGGTGTTCCCGGCGTGAACACAGCGTCGACTGCATCGGCTGCGCCGAAGAACCTGGTGGTGCTGTTGCTCGACAGCCTGAACCGCCACGACCTCGCGGCGTACGGCGGTGCGGAGTTCGACACTCCGAACATCGATCGCCTCGCGGCTCGGTCGACGAAGTTCACCAATCACCACACCGGGTCGTTGCCGTGCATACCCGCGCGCCATGACATCTTGGTCGGCGCGTGGGATTTCCTGTGGAAGCCGTGGGGCTCGATCGAATTGTGGGAGGAGCCCGTCACCGCCGCATTGCGACGTGCGGGGGTGGTGACGCAACTGGTCACCGATCACCCTCATCTCTTCGAAGTCGGGGGCGAGAACTACCACACCGACTTCACGGCATGGTCGTACGAACGTGGCCACGAGAGCGACCCGTGGAAGACACGGCCCGACGCGAGTTGGCTCGGTGCCCCGTCGTACGGGCGAGGACACACCCACTACGACAATTCGCGCGGTTGGTTCGCCGACGAGTCGGACTTTCCCGGACCACGCACCATGCAGGCCGCGGCCGAGTGGATCACTGCCCACGCACCCGCGCACAGGGAACGCAACGAACGGTTCATGTTGTTCGTCGACGAGTTCGACCCTCACGAGCCCTTCGACACACCCGACCCGTGGGCGAGCAGGTACGACGACTCGTGGGAAGGCGACCATCTCATCTGGCCCCCCTACGCAGTCGACGCAAGGAAGAGGGGGATCATCGACGACCGCGACGCACGGCAGATCCGTGCGCAGTACGGCGGAAAGATGTCGATGATCGACCATTGGCTCGGTCGTGTCCTCGATGCGCTGGACGCCACCGATTCGTGGAACGACACTGCAGTGATCTTGTGCACCGACCACGGGCACTACCTGGGAGATCTCGATGTTCATGGTCGCGACCTGTGGGGAAAGCCGGCGGTGCCGGTGCACAGGGCGCTGGGTCACATTCCGATGTTGGTCGCGTGGCCCGGGATCGAACCACGAGAGTGCAGTGCGCTGACGACGTCAACCGACATCCACGCGACGATCGCCGACATGTTCGGTGCCGAGGTGAAGCACACGGTGCACGGCCGTTCGCTGGTGCCGCTTCTCGAGGGCGACGTCGAGCGAGTGCGAGACTGGGTTCTCACCGGGGTGTGGGGCCGCGAAGTGCAGATCGTGACCGAGAACCGGCGCTACACACGCGGGCCGACCGGTGCGAACGCGCCGCTGTCGATGTGGTCGAACAGGTGGAGCACGATGCCGATCGCCTCGATGCCCGACGTGAAGATGCCGATGCCCGACGATCGCGCAGTTCTCGACCGGATGCCCGGTAGCACGGTCCCGGTCATCAGGCAGCCGTTCCGCGAGGGAGACCTGCTGCCGTTCTGGGCGATGGCGCGCAGTTACGAGACACTGCTCTTCGATCGTCACGAAGACCCTCACGAAACAACGGATCGCACAGGTGAGCCGATGGAACGCGATGCCGCCGAGTTGATGCGAACTGCACTCGTCGAGGTGGGCGCACCCGACGATCACTTCGTGCGTCTCGGGTTCGCGTGACCGGTCAGTCGTCGTCGCCCCAGGGGCAGTGACGACACCCGTTGTCGCAGCAATAGCCGCGGTCACGCAGGAACAAGGCCGTCATCACGAGAAGACCCGTGTGGGGGTCGATGTAGTGATCGAGACCGTCTGCGACTGCACGGTCGTGTGCGCTCTGTGCGTCGGGGTGGATGTGGCCGGGAGTTCCCACGTCGTGCAACGAGCGATCACGTGCCGGTGAGGGCCGAATAGGTGGTCTGGTCGACAATGCCGCTGCGACGCAGGTTCTTGTCTTTCTGGAACAGCGCGACTGCGCGCACCGTTCCGGGGCCGTTGAAACCGTCGACCTGAACGTCGTATCCGGCGTCACGCAGTGCCTTCTGGATTTTCCGCACCAGCGGACCCGAGTCGCACGGTTCGATCGGCAACCTCTCGTTGGGGGTCCATCCGTCGCATTTCGTCGAGAGAATGCGTGCGATCGCCTCGTCGGAGAGTGCGCACCCGGTTTCGTCGACCCACTTCGGGTCTGCGTTCAGCGGCCAGATCACGCACGCGATGTTCGCGGCGGGAAGCTCGGCGTTCGTGGCGAGACCGACATCTGGCACGTAACACCGACGTCGCTTCTCGGTGAGCGGTTGGTCGAGATAGCACGTCGCTGTGTTCACCCACGTTCCTCCGCGAAGGTTGAACACGCGTGTGTCTGTGCAGCCATCGGGGCCGCACTTCCAGGTGTCGGTGTCGAATGCACCGAGCGCCCATGTCTGCGTGCAGCGGAGCATGCGCATGCGTTTTCCGAATTGCTCGGCGATGTCTGCCGTGGGGCACTCGACGAGAGTCTCGTCGGGAGGGAGAGTTGTGGTTGTGGTCGTTGCGACCACTGTTGTCACAGGTGTAGCCGTGGTCGCCGGAGATGCGGAGGTGGTCGGTGCCGAGTCTGAGGAACCGGAGCACCCCACCAGAATCGCGAGCGCAACGACGGCGAACGACCTCTTCACGGCTTTGGAGCATATGGCGATGAGCGCCCACCCGACGGCAGGAGCATGCGGGGGCGACGGGTCGGCAACAATGAGGGAATGACGCGCGACTACGGCCTCACCGGCCCAGAGAGCATTCGCGCTGTCGACGTGGGGCTGGCCGGGGCGAAGTGGTACACGCCGTCGGTCGACCGCCAACAGATGCTCAGCATCATGCAGCGCTCGAACGCACGGGCTGCCGTCGACACGATTGCGTGGTTGCTGCTCACCGTCGCATCGGGGTGGTGGCTCGTCGCGTCATGGCTGTCATGGTGGACTCTCCCCGCCGCATTCGTCTACGGAACCCTCTACGGATCGGCCAGCGACGCGCGTTGGCACGAGTGTGGCCACCGCACAGCCTTCAAGTCGAAACACGCAAATGACGTCGTCTACCACCTCGCATCGTTCATGGACGTTCGAGAGCCGGTGTCGTGGCGATGGAGTCATCACCGCCACCATGCCGACACGATCATCGTGGGTCGTGATCCCGAGATCGCGTACATGCGACCGCCGAGTTTTGCCAAGACACTGGCCGATTGTTTCGGGGTGTTTTCGACCTGGGCAGAGTTCACCAAGTACGGCACGATGATCATCGGCCGGCTTCCTGCCGAGGTTGCGACCTATGTGCCGGAGCGTGAGCGGTCGCGGGCCATTTTCTGGGGGCGGGTGCACGTGGGGGTGTGGGTTGCCGTCGTTGTGGTCAGTGTTGCCACCCGGTCGTGGTTACCTCTGATGCTCGTCGGTCTGCCGTCGCTCTACGGCAGGTGGCTGCTCGTGTTCTTCGGAACCACCCAGCACGCAGGACTCGCCGAAGATGTGTTGGATCACCGTCTGAACACCCGCACCGTTCTGATGAATCCGGTGTTCAGGTTCTTGTACCTCAATATGAACTACCACCTCGAGCACCACATCTTCCCGGCGGTGCCGTACAGGAACCTGCCGACACTCCATGAGATGGTGAAGCACGAGCTTCCCGAGCCGTACCCCAACAATTGGGCGGCCTACCGGGACATCATTCCGGCAATGCGCCGCCAGAGACGCGATGTGACGTACTGCCTCGAGCCGCAGTTGCCCTGAACGGTGCACGCACAGCGCGTCATCTTCGTACCGCTGGCGAGCTGGGGAGTCAGCAGCCTCCGTTGAAGATGTAGGTGGGGTTAGTGGGTCCGTCGCCGGTGAAACTGAGGCAACCGATCTGGATTTGATACGCACGAACACCCATGAAGTTCAGGTTGACCAGGAGGTTCATCGATGATGAACCAGACCACTGATTGGGTTGAACCCTGACGGTGATCGGCGACGTCACCGGAGCAAACTCCAAGTTGTTGCCACCTCCGATCGGCAACTTTGGCCACTTCACCGTGTATTTGGTCAACAGCGAATTGGCCGATTTCTCCACGTCCGTCGCTGAGGAGCTCTTCCATGTGTCCGCCTGTTGTGTCAGCGGATGTATGGCGGCGGATAGTTGTCGTTCGGCTGCCTGAGTGACAAGTCGAAGTGAGTCGGCCCCCAGCGCGTTCGGCCAAGTGGCTGGAAGTGCAGTCACGACGTTGCCCAGTCCGTCGACGACCTGACCTGACGAATTGCGGTACTCCCGGCCGACTCCGTTCAACGCCGCGGCTGTACCGCCGACAGTGGTGGTCGTGGCTTTTTCCGTGCCCGGCTTCGGGGCGCCCTTCTTCAGGGCGCTGTTCTTGGCAAGTGGCACTTCGGCGTTCGTCGACGTCGAGTTGCCGCCGCCTCCGCATGACGCGAACATCACACCGCTCGCAGCCAAGGCAATGAGCAACCACGAGTAACGCAGACGACTGGACATGGATCCTCACTTGCATCGTCGGACCTGTCATTCGTGACAGGTGTTCAACGCAGGCCAACCTAGTTGGTGCCGTATGGAGCCCAAGAGGGGAATCGAACCCCTGACCTACGCATTACGAGTGCGTTGCTCTACCGACTGAGCTACCTGGGCGAGGAACGCCACTCTACCGGGGGGTCGGGGCGGCCCCAAAGACCGCCACAGCGAGACGTCAGCGGCCGGCCTTGCGGATGATCGTGACGGACACGATGGTCTTCGACTTACCACTGGTGACGGTCAAGGTCGCTCTGCAGGTGCCGTCCCGGAGGAATCGCAGCACGCTCTTCGACGTGGTGCAGACTCGCTTCGTCGATGACTGAGCAACCAGTGTGGTCGACGACCCTTTGGCGACGGTGACCTTCACCGACCTCGCGACGGCTGTGGAGGTCAGTCGGGTCAGGTTCGTTCTGGAGGAACGCGAGAGTGTCTTCGTCGTCGATTTGGGGGTCGTTGTCGCCGTCGAGCTTGGCGTCGTGACGAACGGAGCAACCGTTGTCGCAGGAGGCGACGTCGTCGATGGCGATGTGGTCGTCGGTACAGTCGTCGTGGTCGTCGGTACAGTCGTCGTGGTCGGCGCGGTTGTTGTCGCGACTTCTGTGAAGGTCGCAGTCACTGTCCCGACAGTGGTCGCATCGACGGTGCACGTCGTCGAGGAACCGCACGACGATTCGCTCCACGATGCCACCTGCCAACCGCTCGCGGGTGATGCAGTCAGTGTCACGGTTGCTGCGTCACCGATTCCGGTGGAGCAGTCGTCGGTGCACGAGATGCCGACCGCGGCCGAGGTGACCGTTCCCGAACCGGTCACTTGCACCCGGAACGGCCGTGAGAACATGAACGTGGTGGAGGTGGAACTCGTCGTCTGGATTGTCGACGAACCGGGTACGAGGAAGTTCCGCGTGACGGTGCACGTCGTCGATCCGACACCGAACTGGCCGAGATCGACGGTCGTTCGCACCGCGCTCCCTGAATAGGTCAACGCACCTGTGCATTCGATCGCGGCCGACGTGTCGGCGACGAGCACCGCGGGCGCGAGAACAAAACTGAGCACGGCGTTCGACCCGGATCGTGTCACCGACAGTGACGTGGGTGCGGTCGGCGTCTCGTGTACGTGGGCGAGCACGCCCACAGATGTCTGGTCGGGCAGCACCACCGCGCAGGGCCACTGACCGCTGGTCGACACGAGAGTCTGCCCTGCTTGTCCGGTCACCGTGCCAGCTGACGTCCGGCAGGTGAACGGCCCTGAGCCCACGACGATGGAACCAGACGCCGTCGACACTGCAGATCCGAGGGCATTCGTGTCGCGCGATTCGGCTGTCACAGCCGAACTCCAGTCACCGGCGCGGCCTGAATTGAGTCCGCGCACCCGACAACTCCACAGACCGAAGGGGGCATCGAACGTGACGAGCGTCGGGGTCGAGCCTGTGCGGGTGAGAGATGTGCCACGCGACGAGCACATCAGCTCCCACGACGATGCAGTCGCATCGAGCATTCCCACGTGAACCGACAGTTCCCCGGGAGACTCCGGCGGTCGAGGAACGAGGCGAGGTGCGACGGGGGCGGTGATGCCATCGGATGCAACCGCCGAAACCAACATTCGATCCGTGACCGACGAGAACGTCCGCGCCTCGACGGTTGCCCCCTCACCGAATGCAGACGCCGCCGAACACGTCGTCGAGGCCGTCGTGCAGCGGATCGTTCCGGCGGAGTCGCGCACGATGGCTGACGAGCCGGGCAGGTTCATCACCCAACGAGCGGTCGTTCCCGCGGCGATTCCAGGGGAGTGAGGAGGATTGCTCCAGGCCAAGGTGCCCGACGATCGACCCGTCACGGTCGGTCTCGCCGGCGGTGCGATGCTCCAGAACGCCGAGTGGTAGATCTCGTCGGTAGGCGTGCCGAGGTTGTCGGGCACACGGAGTTTCGCGAGGGAGACCATCGTGTCGTCACCCATCCAGTACAGGTGCGTTGGTGTGTACGAGTAACCCCACGCGCCGACTCGCTGGCCGCCGCGCGGCAGGTTCGGGTAGCTGCTGATCGTCGACGGAGTGGCCCGCGTAGCGGCAGACGAGGTGATCGTGCTGTAGACCGAGTCGTCGGCGAGGGCGACGACTGCCTCGCCGGCCGCAAGGATTGTTCCTCCGTTGCGGCCTGCTCCGGTGGCGAGAACCCTTCGTGACGTGCCAGCCGACGTGTCGACGACGTACGGCGCGGTACCCGACGAACTGGGAATGACCGTCACCTGATGACCCGACCGTCGGTAGATCTTGGCCTCGCCGGTCTCGCCCTCCCGCCACGGTCGACCCAAGGTCGCTGCGTCGTAGCCCAGAAGTGTGCCGAACGAAACGACCGAGGGGGTCGGGGAGTGGATGGTCACGTCGGCATCGGTGATCGTGATCGGGTACCCGTCGGCTGTCGATCCGACGGGCGCGAGCCACGTGGTCGAGGTGCGGACGACGTCGCCGGTTGCGGCATTGGTCACCACCGCGTATTCGGGCTTGTTGCCCGAAGTGCTCCGCGACATGCACGAGGCGAACGTCTCACCGTTGTCCACCGTGAAATGCGGATAACCGACGATGTACACGCTGCCCGACCATGAGCCCGGTTGGCACGTGAGATTGGACGAGGCCACGATTCGCCTGTCGGTGTCGACCGACACGGCCACGACGTCGGTGCCGTCCGTGTCGTAGTTGTCGTCGTTCGAGTAGATGGTCGGGGCGAGCCACAGGGCGCGCATGACCGGGTCGAACGCAGCTCTGCAGAAATCCCATTGATTCGTCGTGGGCAGCAGGACTTCTCGGGATCGACTCAGGTCGTCGAGAGACAACGCCATGATTCCACCGTTCACGACGTTGCACCGCGCGACGAACACCTCCCTGCGGAAATCGTCGATTCCGACGATGACCGGAGTATTGACGGGAAGCGGCCTCGAACGAACTCCCGTGTCATCGGTGACCACGAGTGCCGTGCGCCTCGCTGACGACTCCGCCGCCGTGACCGAAAACGTCGTCGCAACGGCGATCCCGAGCGTCTCGCTCACCGCGGTCGTGTAGACGGATCCCTCGAAGACAGGGAGAGCAGACGGGATCAGCCCGGCTGTCCACGGTGAGGGGATCGACTCCGCCGACGAAAGTGCGGTGACGCGGGCCGACACCCGGGGGAAGACGCCGTTCGTGGTGACGAGTCCGCAGATCTGCTCCGAGGTCGAGTCGGCCGAAGCAGTCGTTGTCTCGCTGCGTCCCGACAGTTCGATGCGGAACCCGTTCGATGCACCGGAGACCGAGTTCCACGAGACGGTGATGCACCCTTCTCCGGACTGCGCCACCCCGACGCCCGTGGGTGTCGCCGGTCTCGATGCCGACGTGCTCGGGGTGAACGTCTCGGGTTCGGAGTCGGCGACGCCACCGGGCGACTTGGCCCTCACGACGGCGGTGTAGGTCACGTCGGGGTCGAGTCCGGCAATCACCATGTCGAGCGGTCCGCCACGCCATTCGTGAGTGATGTTGCCGGGTTGGAGCACCACGTCGTAGGTCACCGGCCGCAACTGGTACTCGGCATCGGTGTCGTCGTCGATCGAATCTGTGATGCGCGCCGGTTGTTGCCACGTGACACGGGCTGCGCCGTTGGCCGATTCCACCACCACCTCGAGAGGCGAGCTCGCCCGCTCCACGACCCGGACAGCAGTGCCGGAGGAACTCGCGACGTAGATCCCACCGAAACGCGTTCCCGAGACGATCCGTCGGGCGGCATTCAGCAGGTTCCCCAATTCGAACGACCCGACCGCGAAGTCTTTCCAGCGCGAGCGGAGTGCGCCGTCGACGTCGGCGACCCACGCCGATCCGAGGAGGTTGCCCGTCTCGTTCTGCGTCAGCGATCCCTCGTCGTCGAAACCTGATCCGCTTGCGACGACGGTCATAGTGCTGGTGTCGAGGGACACGAGTTGACTCTCGTGGAGTATGACGACAGTGTCGTTGCTGGCATCGACGACGTCGGCGTAGCGATGCGTGTAGGAGTGCCCGTTGAAAGTGCCACCTGCATAGACAGGCAGCTGGAGGTCGAGCGTGGAGAGCGTGGTACCCGTCCACGAGAGTTTGTGAACCGTGCTCGCCTGTGTCGGAGTCACGAGAACGCCCGATTCCATGGCGTGCAGCGTGCCGACGCGGGTCATGCCGGTCGCTTCCGACACGGAGTTCGTGGTTCTGTCCCACAACTTGACCCAACCACCGAGGTTGGAGCCGATCGCGACCTTCGCACCATTGACGGCGAGCGACGTGCCCACCTCGCCGCCGAACGACATCGAAGGAACCGACAACGCGCTCAGGGTCCCCGACGAACCGATCGAGTACCGCTTGAGTGACGACCCGACCAGCAGCAGCTCGTTCGTCGACTGGTCGAGATGAGCTGCATAGGTTGCGACACCGGTCGTCGCCACGGCGGTGGCAGTGACGGTGGATCCGGAGACGGAGAGTTCGTAGACGAACCCGCCACCCTGGTGCGGGACGGCGAACACCCTGTTGGTTGCCTCGTGGAGGAACATCCACATTCCGCTTCCACTCGGGAGTGATCCGCTGGCTGCGAGGCGGGTGTCGACGTCGATTGCCACCAGTCCGCGGCTCACCCCGCCGGCCCACACCAGATTCCTCGACTCGTCGACGACGATCGGCGCACGTGCCGCACTCGGATACGCCATGTGGGTCGATGTCCACGCACCCGAGGTGGTGGTCGATGTCAACGGTGACGCGGTCACCGTCGATGACGGTGCCCCCTCACCGGATCCGTTCGATGCCGTGGCAGAGATGGTGTAGGTGGTGAGATTGGTCAGACCCTCGACCTTGACCAGCTTCTGGGTCGATCCGGCCTCGACGGAAACCGATTTGGTGACGGTGCTGCCACTCGCTGGAACAGCAGTCACCGTGACCGCAGAGATCGCACCGCCGCTGGGAACCGCCGGGAAGTTCACTTCGACGTTCAGCCAACGGTTTCCGGGGCCGACTCGGCCGATCGTCGGGCGGTCGGGCGAGCCGTCGTCGAGAGGCGTCACGATGACCGACGATGACGGACCGTACCCGGTCGAATTCAGGCCGCGTGCACTCACTGTCACGCTCTGGCCGTTGGTGAGGTCGAAGACGTCGAGGCGGGTCGTGCGGCGCGGCAGTGCAGACGACCCGCCAGTGGAAAGATCGATCACGGTCGAATCGACGCCGGATCCCGGTGCGGTCCACTGGATCGTTGCGGCTCCGTTGCGCGGCGTTGCAACGAGACCCGTCGGAGCCGCAGGGGTCGTGTCGTCCGCGTAGAGCGGTGACTGCAGGATGTTCCGTTCGTCGACAAGCACCGTGTTGCCCGTGATGATTCGTGTCACTTGTTCGACAGAGAGCGACGGGTTGGCATCGAGCAACCGCGCCACCGCCCCGGCAACGTGCGGGGCCGCCATCGACGTACCCGACATCATGACCGCCGCCGTGTCGCTGGTGCGGTAGGCGGAGGAAATGTTGACGCCGGGTGCCCAGATGTCGAGACACGGTCCGAAATTGGAGAAAGAGGCCTTGGCATCGATGCTGTCGGTGGCACCGACCGTGATGGCCAACGGTGCGCGAGCGGGAGAACTGCCACATGCATCGGCATTGCTGTTCCCGGCTGCGACCACCACCACGATGCCGTCGGCAACGGCCGCCGCCATCGCAGCGTCGACGGGGTCGTAGCGGGATCCGCCGAGACTCAGGTTCATGACGGCCGGGACACCGGATTGATGGTCTGCGATCGCCCAGTCGACCCCGGCGATGACGGTGGAGAAAGCACCAGATCCGCTGCACGAGAGAACCCGGATCGGAACGATCGTTGCGTTCTTGGCGACGCCGTAGGTTGCCCCCGCCACGGTTCCCGCGACGTGTGTACCGTGACCATGACAGTCGGTGTCGCCGTTCCCGGGTTCTCCAGTTCCGGACCAACCCGACGTGACGCGACCACCGAAATCCTGGTGTGTTCCGCGCGTTCCGGTGTCGACGATGTATGCAGTCACGCCGGTGCCGTCGGTGTCGTACGAGTAATTCGAGTCGAGCGGAAGTGATTCCTGGTCGAGACGGTCGAGACCCCACGGCGGATTCGACTGGTTGGTCGACAGAGTCACGGTCTGGTCTTGCCACACTTGAGCCACACCGTCTGCTCCGGCAAGCTCGCGCAGCTCGTCTGGATCCGACGGGTCGAGATCGACGAGAACCGTTCTGATCGAGTTCGTGCTCAACAGTTCTGCATCGAAGCCACGTGAACCGAGTTCTCTTGCGATGACCGAGGGAGAGCGTCCTCGTGCAACTCGCACGATGTACCGTCCGGGGATCGGAGCCGATTCCGAATCGTCTTCGGAGGGGTTGTTCACCGTCGACACCGTCGGATTGTCAGGTCCTGATGCCACGGACTCGATGGTGTGGAGCGATCCGTGAACAGGGGTGGGGTCCCCGACGGGAACCGAACTGTCACTTGAACTGAGAAGACTGTCGTCGCCTGCGACCGACCCGAGAGGGGCTGGTTCGGGCTCGGTGAGTGGTTCTGCGGCAGACGCCACGGGGTACGGCGGAGCGGTGAGCGTCACCAGTGACATGAGCAATGCCACGTATGTGAGCGCCCGTGACCTCAATTGCACCCCCCGGCAGTCACCCCGGAGCATAGGACTCCGGGGGACAACCGGCGACTCGTCAGGTGATCAGCGCAGGCCGACGAGGCGGAACATGGTGTCGACGTACATGTCGACCCATGCGTCGAGATCGGCGCCGGTCGAGTCACCCTCCACCGACGCGAGCCCGTTCGCGGTGATCAGGTGCCACGTCGCGGCAGCGCGCATGTCGACGTTCGGATTGGTGAATCCGCGTTGTTGGGCGATGAGCAGACTGTCGTGCAATTCCGTGAACCACTCGCGCTGCGCCTCGTTGATCTTGGCAAGCAGCGTGGGCCGCGCCATCGCAGAGCCGGCCACGTTGATACGCCGTCGGCGAGCGTCGGTGTAGGTGGGACCGAATGCCACTCGGATCAGATTCTCGAGAGCATCGGCGAACTGCTCGCGAGTCTGGGCGCTTTCGGCGGCGAGTCGCATCGCTTCACGACCCTGCCTGTAGCCGTCGTCGAATCGGTGAACGAGTGCGGCCTCGACGAGCCCTTCACGGCTTCCGTAGAAGTGATAGAGCGATGTCACCGACACGCCCGCGTCATCGGCGATCTGTTTCACCCTGATCGAGGCCTCGCCACCGGAGTCGAGTGCGTCGATGGCGAGACGGAGGATGCGTTCCTTGGTGGAGGTTTCCTGCTCGTTGTCGGTCATCGCCATGGATACAGAGTGTATGCGTCCGTGTCAGGGGTACCGGCGAGTAACGACGTCGCCGGGAACATGCGGTCGATCGGCGACCGAGACTGAGGCGATTCTCAGTGCAACCCAGATGAAGAAGAACTGAAACGGAAGTCGGACATACGACACGATCTGTTCGGCGACCGAGCGATCGCGCCAATCCCAGACCATGTACAGGTTGGCCGGGTACACGGCAACGAAGAGCCACACCGCAGCGATCGCGCCGGCTCGTCGTGTGGAGCGCCGGAAGAGAAGTATGGCGACCACGATCTCTGCCACGCCCGAGAGGTACGTCCAGAACGCTTCGCTCGGCGGCAACCACGGCGGCACGATCTCGTTGAAGAAGTCGGGGTTCGTGAAATGGGTGATGCCCGCGAACAGCATGAATGCACCCAACACCAGTGCGGCGCGGTGTTGCCAGGTGGTCGACGGTGTCTCGTTCATGCAGGTGTCTCCTTCAAGACCGACGTCAGCGCGTCGTGGCTCGACGGTGACGGCAACGACCAGATGAGGTCGCGCAACAGGATCGCTTCGTTCACGTTCAGCGCGAGCCGTCGCATCGCGTCGTGCAGTCGATCGACAGCCTCGACGTACGACTGTGGATGGAGCCTGTCGGGGTTTCGTGCGAGTTCGTCGCGGTAGACCGAGCCTATTTCGGCGAGACCAGCACGCAGTTCGTCGGTGCGGTGACGACGCAACTCACGCTTGTGACGGTCTTCGAGGGCCTTCTTTCCTCCGCGCTTGACGCCCATCACGGCGAGTGCCTCCTCGTGGGCGGTCACCTCGTCGGCATGCCGCCGCTCGAGCGGCTCGGCTGCGTCGTCGAGTGCACGGAGGATTTCGTCGACCACGGCGACGACCGTTGCACCGGAGCCGTCGAGACGGCGGGGGATGTTCGCGAACATCTCGCGACGCCGTGCAAAACCGGGATCGGTGGCGAGCAACGAGGCACGCTCCACGTTGCCGTGTGCCGCACGTGCGGCGGCCGTTGCGGTCGCGGGGTCGATGCCCCGCGTCACCAGCGACTCGACCACGAGGGTTTCGTCGAGTTCGCCGAAATGAACCGACACGCAGCGCGACGCGATGGTGATGATCACGTCGACCACTTGTTCGGCCACCAACACGAAGTGCACGCCGCGTGGCGGTTCCTCGACGGTCTTGAGGAGCCTGGCGGCCGTGTCGGGCGCCATGAGATGAACCTCGTGCACCACGATCACCTTGCGTGAACTTTCCGAGGGAGTGACGGAGGCGAGTCTGATGATCTCGTCGGCTTGCTCGGCGAGAATCGATGCACCGGCACGCCGGATCTCGTGCACGTCGGGGTGGGCTCCGCGCATGACGAGCGCCGCATCACGGTCGTTCGCGTCGTCGTGACCGGTGAGCAGATGAGCAGCGAGTGCGCGCGCTGCCTGTTCGGTGCCGCAACCTTCCGGCCCGACGAGAAGATAGGCGTGCACCGGGTCGGCGGCGCTGCGCGTGAGTTGGTCGACGGCGCGGGGTTGCCCGATCACCGACTCCCACACGCTCGTCACACCCGAGAGACTATGTCAGAGGTGAGTCGCGCGACTCACGACGTGATCACGACCACCAATCGTGCTGTCGCCTTCTTGCCCTTCGACGTCGTGTATGTGATCGTTGCCGAGCAGACGCCGTTCTTCTTCGTGGTGAGACGTGTTCGTGTGACCGTGCACGGACCCGACTTCGACCGTTTCGTGACCACGAACGACGGTTTCTTGCCGCCCTTGATGCGGAGCAGCTTCAGTCCCTGTGTCGGGGTGATCTTCCGTGATGTGCGCACGTTGAGCCCGGTCGTGACAGGCTTGCTTGCGGGCGGAACCACTTCATCGATCACGGCACCGGACGCACCTGCCGGGGCATCTGCGGGAAGCACCGGGCCGAGCAGCGAGGCAATGTCATCGCCGACGGTCGCCGGAACCGGGGTGGTGACTCGTTGTGCAGCGAGGTTCCGCGCTTCGACGAGTGAAGCGAACTCACGTGTCGACAAGCGCAGGTTCTCGGGGATCTCTGTCTGTCGTTGCGAGTTGTCGCCCCACGCCCAGACGCGGCCCGCGCCGTCGACCGCGACCGTGTGGTTGTCGCCAGCCGCAAGATGAACGACATCCTTCAGGTCGGCCGGAACATTCGTCTGACCGAGAGAGTTGTCGCCCCATGCAACGACGGTCCCGTCGGAGCGAAGTGCCGCACCGTGGGCGGATCCGATCACGAGTTGTCTGACATCGCCAAGGTCAGCGCCGGCACTGATCGCCTCGGCGCATTCTCCCCATACAACGATCGGCTTGCTGAGTTCCTCTCGACGAGAGACCGCTGCCGAGCAGCGTCCGTGGGCTGCGACGGCGGAGAATCCGTGATGGATGAGAGCTATCCGTTCCATGTTCGGTTGGCGTCGCTCGCGCATCATTTCGTACATCTGGTTCACGTCGTTCGGTGCTGATTTGTCGAGCCAACCGAACGACACCGCCGAACCCCGAGCCGTCAGTGCAGTGATGTGGTCGACTCCGGCGACGACATCGACGATCGAATTCTGGGAGAAACTCTGCATCATGCCATCTCGGTCTCCGGTGGGGACGAGCCCCCACCGGACGAGTCGGCCCGTTGCGGTGATACCGGCCGAGAAGGTGGATCCACTGACGACCTTCACGAAGTCGTCCCGGGCGGGAGGTGTCGATTGGTCGAACGAGTTGTCGCCCGATGCGCTCACGACGCCGACATCGTTCACAGTCAGAACATTCGTCGGTCCGATTCCCAGTGAGATCACACCGGAGGCAGACGGCAACACCTCGTTGATCGGCTCCCCGATTTGGTACAGGGCAGTGTCATCGCCCAAGACGAGTGTCGTGTTGCCCGATGCCGCAATCGGCAACGACGGTGTCCGCTGGATGAACACCGGATAGGGCGTGTCTCCGGTGCTACTCACGACGAGCGATCCCTTGTCGTCGAGGGCGAGAGTGAAGTCGGTCCCTGCGGCCAATGTGGAGAAACCCGCGGAGCCGTCGGAGGGTCGGGACGAGGTGGGCATCCCCGCTTTGCTCGAGACGTGGTAGGCGTTTCCGGCATCGTCGAGAAGCGAGTAATGGCTCGTTCCTACTTCGATGTCGGTGAACTCGGTGCCGCCATCGCGGAGTGTGGGTGGAGCCAGTGTCCCCGGAGTCCAGCCGACGACGTATGCGTTGCCTTCGCTGTCCAGAAGCCCGGTCGAATAGAACTTCGCGGAGATGTCGACAAAACGGGCGTTCTCGTCGCGAAGACTCGGCAGGTTCAGTTGGCCCTCCACGTTTCGCCCCGTTGCATAGGCATTACCCATGTCATCGAGCACCACGTAGTGGAACCAACCAGCCTCCACCCGCACGAATTTCGATGCACCCGGCTTGAGGGTCGGCACCGGGTATGTGTCGCCGCGAGTCGACTGGACGATCGCACCCGTGTCGGCAATCGCGATCATGCCGTTCACATCGAAGTCGAAGTCGACCCACCTCGTGGCATTGGCCGGCAGACGGGGCATTGTCCTCTCCCAGTAGTACCCGCGCGCATAGAGCACCCCGTCTGAGTCGAGGGCGCCGGCGAGATGGAGGCTCGACCTGACTGCAACGATCTTCTTCCCTTTCGTCACCGTCGCGATCTCTTCGAGGCCGTTGTTCGGATTGCCGATGACCGCGACGGAACCGTCGGAGGTGATCATCACCGCACTGTCACCGAACGTGTCGACGGCCTGCACCGGGCGCTGGACCGGAGAGGCGGTGACGAGCGCCGCGTTTCGCTGGCGGTCGCTGTCGCCCGATCCACCGCAAGCGGCGAGAATCAGGGTGGCTCCGACAAGCGCAGCAGTGATCTTGGTCGTGGTGGTTGGCATCGGGATCTCCCTCGTCACAGATGAACTTAGTTTCAATTGTGACGATCGGCGGGCAGGAAAGGTTCCCGGCCCGGAGTTCCGGCCGACTATGGGAGTCGGGCCGACACGGCAGCCCACACGGCCGCTTCGACGTCGTCTTTCGGGGCAGTGCCGTCGATGACGATCCACCGTGCGGGGTCGGCCTCTCGCAATGCCACGAAGCCGGCATGGACCCGCGCGAAGAAGTCGGCTCCTTCGCGTTCGAAGCGGTCGAGGTCGCGCTTCTTGAGGCGTTCGGTCAATACCTCTGACGGCACGTCGATGTAGACGACCATGTCGGGTAGGCGGTCCGCCAGTGCCCACGTGGAGATGCGCAGGAGTTCTTCCACTCCGAGACCACGACCGTGCCCCTGGTAGGCGAGTGTCGAATAGATGGAGCGGTCACTCACCACGTGACGACCCGACTCGAGTGTCGGTCGCACCACCTCTGACATGTGCTGGGCACGGTCGGCGGCCATCAGCAGGGCCTCGGTGCGCGGTGCCATGTCGGTCGATGCCGGGTCGGCGAGGATCGCACGCAACAGCGAACCGATGCGGGTGCCGCCCGGCTCACGCGTGGCGACCGCATCGAGGCGGGTCGCCAGTCGCGTGGCGTGCGTCGACTTGCCGCAGCCTTCGAGGCCTTCGAGTGCGATGTAGCGGGCGGTCATTCGCCGTCGTCGGTCGGCTTCTTCGCCGCCGTCTTCTTGGCGGCCGTCTTTTTCGCCGGCGCCTTCTTCTTCGCCGATTTCTTGGTGGCCGGCTTCTTCGCCGGCGAGTCGGACTTCGCTGCCGTTTTCTTGGCAGCTGCCTTCTTGCGTGCGCCCTTCTTGCCGGTGCCGTTCTCGGCGATGTACTCGCGGCGCAACTGGAGCAGTTCGTATGCGCGCTCGTTGGTCATTGCTTCCATGCGATCACCACGTGTGAGACCGGCGTTCACTTCGCCGTCGGTGACGTAGTCGCCGAAACGACCCTCCTTGCCGACGACCGGCTTGCCCGACACGGGGTCGGTTCCGAATTCGCGCAGGGGAGGCTTCGGGGCCGCACGACCACGGCCGAAGGTACGGGGAGTGGCGAGCAGAGCAAGTGCCTCTTCGAGGCTGATCTCGAGAATCTGTTCCTCGTTCTGCAGCGAACGACTCTCTTTGCCCTTCGACACGTACGGGCCGTACCGGCCGTTCTGCACGGTGACGGCTTCACCGTCGGCCGGATCGACGCCGAGCATTCGTGGCAGGTTCAGCAACTGCACTGCCTCTTCGAGAGTGATGCGCGCGATGTTCATGGTCTTGAAGAGCGACGCCATCTTCGGCTTGTCCATACCCGGTGGCGGGTTGTCGGCCGTGCCCCACTGCACGTAGGGGCCGAAGCGACCCGACTTGGCGAACACCGGGAGACCTTCGTGCTCGCCGATCGGCTCGTCGCCCTTCGGTGCCTCGAGCAGTCGCACGGCCTCTTCGAGGGTGAGTTCGTCGGGAGTCATGAGATCCGGAACGCTGGCGGTCTTCTCGCCGCTGCGCACGTACGGGCCGTACAGACCGGGCTTCACGACGACGTCGTCGCCGGTGTCGGGGTGCACGCCGAGAGGGAACGTGTTCAGCGCGGCGGCATCGATCGTGTCGAGATTCGTGGTGACGATGTTGCGCAGACCCGGCTCGTGGTCGCCGCCGAAGTAGAAGTCGTGCAGCCAGCGTTCCTTGGCCATCTCGCCGCGTGCGATGGCATCGAGGTCGGCGTCGACGTCGGCGGTGAATTCGTAGTCGACGAGTGCGCCGAAATGGTCACGCATCAGTTTCACCACCGAGAACGCCGTCCAGGTGGGAACGAGGGCGGTGCCCTTCTTCCACAGGTAGTGACCGCGGTCGACCATCGTCGAGATGATGCCGGCCCACGTCGACGGGCGCCCGATGCCTTTTTCTTCGAGAACCTTCACGAGCGAGGCTTCGGTGTACCGAGGTGGGGGAGTCGTGGTGTGGGAGACCGAGTTCCATTCCGACACCGGGACCGACTGGCCGTCGGTGAGCGGCGGCAGGAGAAGCGAGTCTTCGTCGTCGGAGTCGGCGGCATCGTCGTCGCGCGACTCTTCGTAGGCCTGGCGGTAGCCGGGGAACTCGATGGTGGTGCCGCTCGCGGCGAACTCACAGTCGCTCTTGTCGGCATCGGTGGCGATCGCCCCGAGCCGCACACTGACGGTGGTGCCGGTGGCATCGGACATCTGCGACGCGAGCGTGCGCTGCCAGATGAGCCGGTACAGGGTGAGATCTTGACCGCGCAGTTCGCCCGCCAACTGGTCGGGGCTGCGCAGGGGCAGTGCCGGCCTGATGGCCTCATGTGCTTCCTGGGCGTTCTTGACCTTGGTCTGGTACGTGCGCGGACGCTCGGGCAGGAACCTCTCGCCGTGCTCACGGGTGACGTGCGTGCGGATTTCTCCGATCGCCTCGTCGGAGAGAGTGACCGAGTCTGTCCTCATATATGTGATGAATCCGCGCTCGTAGAGACCCTGCGCGATGCTCATGACCTGCCGCCCGGAGAGGCGCAACTTGCGACCCGCTTCCTGCTGCAACGTGGAGGTGGTGAACGGGGGCTTCGGCGACGAGCGGTACTGCTTCTTCTCGACGCTGCGCACCGTGAGGCTCTGCCCGTCGAGACCGTCGCGCAGTGCACCGGCCCGGCCGGCGTCGAGCACCAACACAGTCGACTGCGAGTCGCCGGTGAGCGAGAAGTCCTTGCCGACGGCGATACGGACTCCGTTCACCGACACGAGCTTTGCCGTGAACGACGGCGACGTACCGGTGATCGCCTCGAGAGAGAAGTAGTCGGCGGCACGGAAAGCCCGACGTTCCTCTTCCCGTTCGACCACCAGGCGAAGGGCCGGGCTCTGCACACGACCGGCCGACAGACCACGGTTGACGCGGCGCCACAGAACGGGCGAGACCTCGTAGCCGAAGAGGCGGTCGAGAATACGGCGGGCTTCTGCCGCGTCGACCAGGCCGTAGTCGATCTTGCGCGGCGCCTCGACGGCAGCCTTGATCGACTTGGCGTTGATCTCGTGGAAGACCATGCGGAAGAACGGCACCTTCGGCTTCAGCTGCTCGAGGAGGTGCCACGAGATGGCCTCACCTTCGCGGTCTTCGTCGGTCGCGAGATAGAGCGCGTCGGCGTCCTTGAGAGCCGCGCGCAGCTCCTTGACCACCGTCTTGCCGCGCTCGGTCAGTTCGTAGGTGGGCTTGAACCCGTTCTCGACGTCGACCGCGAGCCCCTTGCTCGGGAGGTCGGCAATGTGGCCGACCGACGGCCGTACGTCGAACTCGGGTCCGAGGTACTGGGCGATGGTCTTGGCCTTCGCGGGGGATTCGACGATGACGAGCGACTTTGACATGTCTTTTCAGGGCTAGGTGATTCGACCGGGCCTTGTCAAGGCAAAGCGCCGAAACGGTTGTGCGGTAACGGTCAGACGCCGACCGGTTCGCGCTCCTCTGCGGCTTCCTCGCGGTGTGTTCCCTCGACGTCGATGCGCGGCAGCAGCGTGTCGAGCCAGCGTGGAATCCACCAGTTGCGGTCGCCGAGCAGTTCCATCGTGGCCGGCACGATGAGCATGCGAACGACCGTCGCATCGACGAACACCGCCACTGCCATGCCGAGACCGAACAGCTTCAACTGGCGGTCGGGGGCGAGCACGAAGGCGGCGAACACGCACACCATGATGAGAGCAGCGGCAGTGATGACACGTGCGGTGGCGGCCACACCGTCGGCGACGGACGTGGTGTTGTCACCGGTGCGGGTGTACTCCTCTTTCATGCGCGACAGCAGGAAGACCTCGTAGTCCATGGAGAGGCCGAACACGATTGCGAAGAGGAACATCGGTGCCCATGCCTCGACGGGGCCTGGTTTACCGACACCGAAGAACTCGGCCATCCATCCCCACTGGAACACCGCAACGATCACGCCGTAGGCGGCGCCCACCGACAGCAGGTTCATGAAGACGGCCTTCAACGGCACCAGCACGCTGCGGAAGACGGCCATCAGCAAGATGAACGACAGTACGAGGACGATGCCGATGAGCCATGGCAGGCGGCTCGCGATGTAGTCGGCGAAGTCGATGCCACTCGCGGTGAAACCGCCGACCAACGCGTCGACACCCGACTGCGGAATCACCGAGTCGCGAAGGTGATGCACGAGTTCTGCCGTCTCGGCATCTTGCGGAGACCCGACCGGGTAGGCGACGACGAGAGCAACGTCGTCGTTGCCGAGCGGCACGGGGGCTGCCGCTGCGATGCCGTCGGTCGACGAGATCGTTCCTGCAAAGCGAGCGAGTGCTTCTTGGTCGCCGGCGGTGTCGCCGGCGACAGCGATGTAGAGAGGCCCGTTGAATCCGGGTCCGAACCCCTCCGACACCAGGTCGTAGGCATCGCGAATGTCTGTTCCCTTCGGGAAGTTTCCGTCGTCACCGAAACCGAGTCGCAACGAGAACATCGGCAGTGCCATGACCACGAGCGCCGTCGTGGAGACCACGAGCGCACTCCACGGGTGACGCTGCACCACGCGGCTCCACCGCCACCAGACGGTGCGCTGGTGGTCGTTCTGGGCCTTGTGCGGAAGCGGTGCGGCGAGCCACGGCACCACGAACCGGAGAACCTGGACGACCACCGCAATCGCGAGACCGGCGAGAAGAGCGGGAAGTGCATGGAACAGGATCGCGATCATTCCGCCGGTGACGAGTGCGATAAGCGAGCCCACGGCTGCACGTGTCGTGTCGTCGATCTTGCGCCCGACGACAGCGAGAAGTGACGGCAGCAACGACACCGATGCGACCATCATGAGGGCGACACCGATCGCCATCGCGACGGCGAAGCCCGACACGAACGGCAGGCCGACCGTGAGCAGACCGAGCAACGAGATGATCACGGTCATTCCGGCGAACAGCACCGCGCGACCCGAGGTGTCGATGGCATGAACGGCTGCGTCTTCGATGCTCATGCCGTCGTGCATCGCCTCGCGATGTCGCGTCACAATGAAGAGGGCGTAGTCGATGCCGACGCCGAGGCCGACCATTGCGACCATCGCTGTTGCCTCGTTCGGCATCGACATGAGTCGGCTGGTGAGTGTCACGACACCGCTCGCCACCACGAGACCGAACAGTGCGACACCGATCGGGAGACCCATTGCGATCACCGAACCGAAGGCGAGCACGAGGATCACCACGGCTGCGAGCAGTCCGAGTGCCTCGCTCTCGGGGAGGTCGAATTCCTGGAAGATGATGCCGCCGAACTCGACCTGTGCACCGATCTCGGTGAGGGGCTCGGCCGCTTCCTTGATCTGGTCGGCGACGCTCACCCACGATTCTCGTTCGGTGCGGGGGAGGCTCACCTGGGCGAAGGCGATCGTGCGGTCGCGGTTCACCTGGTTCGCGAAGTCATACGGGCTCGTCACGGTCACCGGGAGAGTGGTGATTCGCGAGATCTCGGTGATGGTCTCTTCGAAGGCACGCTTCACTGTGGGCGAGTCGATTCCCTCGGGGGTCTTCACCACGACCTGTGAGTTGACACCGGCTTCGGCGCGGTCGGCCGATGCAAGTCGCATCTCCGCACGGCTCGACTCGGAACTCGGCATCGAGAACTCGGTTCGGAAATTGTCACCGACAGCCGACGACACGAGGGTCACGAGAATGGCGAGCGGAACCCAGATCGCCAGGATCATGGTCTTCTTGCGGCGGACTGCGAAGCGGGCGAGGGTGCGGAGCACGAAGGACCTCAATCGTGTGGGGGGGTGGGGGTCGGGTCGGCGCACCGGGGGTGCAACGACCGGTATGAGTATACGGACCTTGCGTCTGGCCAGTCGGCGCCCCCGGTACGGTTCTTCGGAGATGGCGTCACATGTCACAGACCCGAGCACAGAGCATTCGTCGCCGCGTGCGGGCCGCGTGACCCGCCTCGACCGCGGCTGGAGCACCGTGCTGCTCGACGACGGTGGCCAGATACGTGTGCGCAACATCGGTGAGGAAGTGGCCGTCGGCGACCGTGTCGACGTGAGCAACGACGGCGAACGGGTGGAACGGGTGCACGACAGGCGCAGTGCGCTCACGCGCCGGGCCTCGTTCGAGGGGTCGCGGGGTCTGCGCCAGGTGATTGCATCGAACATCGACACCGTGTTCCTGGTGCATTCCCTCACGGCCGATCCGAACGAACGAAGGCTGGAGCGAGAGCTGGTGCTGGCTTTCGACTCGGGCGCGGAGCCCGTGATCCTCCTCACCAAACTCGATGCGGTCGACGCATCGTTCGCACGCGAGGTGACCGAGCGCTTCGCGCCCCTCGCGCCGGGCGTGCCGATCGTCGCGGTGTCGGCGCTGTCGGGTGCCGGGCTCGACGAGGTGCGGTCGCACACGAGACCGGGTGAGACGGTCGCATTCATCGGTGCGAGCGGAGTCGGCAAGTCGACTCTGGTCAATGCGCTGGTGGGTCACGAGGTGCAGCGCACGGGTGCGGTGCGCGACGACGACCAACGCGGACGTCATACGACAGTGGCGGCAGAGTTGATCGAGTTGCCCGGCGGAGCATGGCTGCTCGACACTCCCGGCCTGCGGGCCGTCACCCTGTGGACGAGCAACGCGGGTATCGAGCGGGCCTTCGCCGACGTCTTCGGAGTCGCCGAGGGGTGCCGTTTCCGCGACTGTCGACACCTCGACGAACCGGGGTGCGCCGTGCGCGACGCGATCGAGAACGGAACCCTGCGAGCCGACCGCCTCGAGTCGATGCGTCGCCTCGTGGCAGAGGAAGCAGCAGTGGAAGAGGAACAGACCGTGCGTGACCGCATGTCGTCGCGCAGGGGTTTCCGCCGGCGGGGCCGCTGAACGTCGTCCGTCAGCTGACGAACTGGATGCCGACGATGGCACCGCCGCCCACGTTGTCGAGCACGTATGCACTCGCCGAGTGGTCGTCGGCGAACTGGCTGACGATGGCGAGCCCGAGTCCCGAGCCGGGCATCGAACGCGTCGACACCGCGCGGTAGAAGCGATCGAACACGTGGGGTTTGTCGGCATCGGCAATACCCGGTCCGCGGTCCCGCACCTCGACCCGCTTCGATCCCACGTACACCTCGACCGGCGAGGTCTGACCGGAGAACTTGATCGCATTGTCGACGAGATTCGACAGTGCTCTCTCCAGCTGGTGTGGACGTGCGGTGATCACCGTGTCGTCGGTGACGTGCAGCGTGACCGAGGCCGTCGTTCGACGCTGAGCACGGTTCACCACGTCGGCCGCGACGTCGGCGAGGTCGACCGTGACCGCGTCTTCGGTGAGTCTCTGGTCGCTCGCGAGTGCGCTCAGTTCGGCCGAGAGATCGACGAGTTCGTCGATCTCGGCGCGCATGTCGGTGAGGATCGCGTCACGATCTGCGGCCGGAATGTCGGGGCGACCGAGGAGTTCGGTGTTCGCCCGGAGGCTCGTGAGCGGTGTCCGCAATTCGTGGCTGGCATCTTGAACGAGTTGACGTTGTCGCGAGATGCTGTCGCGCAATGCGGCGAGCATCGTGTTGAAGCTCGTGCCGAGCCGGGCCACCTCGTCGCGCCCGGTGACGTTGATCCCGTCGACGATGTCACGGGTGGTGGCGATGTGTTCGGCAGTGGCGGTGAGCGATTCGATCGGCGCACTCACGCGACGGGCGAACAGCCAACCGACTGCCGCTGCGACGACGGCCGAGAGCGCGGCGAGCACCGGAAACCATGTGCGCATCGCACCGAGCGACTCGTCGACGAGAGCGGTGTCCTTTGCGACGCGAATCAACGTGCCGTCGGGGACGGCGACCGTGAGAACCCGGTACGAGATGCCCTCGTTGTCGAACGTCGTCCACACCGAACCGGAACCGGCGGCCGAGATGCGTTCGTCACGTGCGCTGGTGGGGATTACCGGGTTGCCCTGCCGACCGACGGGGCCCGTGCCGGGAATGTCGAGCTGGGTGAGGGCATCGAGTTCGGTGTCGAGAATCTCGTCGCGCACCTCGCGGCCGAAGATCTCGCCCGGGCGGAATGCCGGGCGTGCGAGCAAGTCGACGAGTCGTGCAGCGCGCGACCTGAGACCGCTGTCGATCTCGTCGTGGAGCCGTGACGACGCGATGCCGTACGCCCCGCCGCCGACGACGGCCGCGATCACGAGCACGATCGCAGAGGTCACGAGAGCGAATCGTGTGCGCAGGTTCACGGTTCCCTCACCACGTAGCCGACACCACGCACCGTGTGCACGAGGCGCGACTCGTCGTTCTCTTCGGTCTTTCGCCGCAGATACCCCACGTAGACGTCGAGTGACTTGCTCGAGGTTTCGAAGTTGTAGCCCCAGATCTCTTCGTAGATCTGGTCGCGTGTGATGACCACACCCGGGTGTCGCATGAGCAGTTCGAGGAGGTCGAACTCGGTCTTCGTGAGAACGATCTGACGCTCCGCACGTCGGACGGTGCGCGACTGCGGATTCAGTTCGAGGTCAGCAACGCGCAACACCTCGGGCGCGGCGGTCGTCGTGCGGCGAAGCAACGCACGACACCGCGCGAGCAACTCATCGACGACGAACGGCTTCACCAGGTAGTCGTCGGCTCCGGCGTCGAGTCCGGCAACGCGATCGCCCACCTCGTGACGTGCCGTGAGCAGCAGGATCGGTGTCGCGATTCCTCTGTGGCGTGCTTCCTTGCAGACGGTCAGGCCGTCGACGAAGGGCATCATCACGTCGAGCACCGCGAGGTCGAACCTCTCGGTCGAGAGTGCCTCGAAAGCTGCTTTTCCGTCGCCGACAGCGGTCACGTCGTACTTCTCGAGGTCGAGAACCCGCTCGACGGCCCTTCGCACGGAGGTGTCGTCTTCGGCGACGAGCACCTTTTTCGCTTCCACGTGCTTCACGGTATCCCTTGTGGCGCAAGGGTTTCTCGACCTTGGGTGTTTTCTTAACTCCGCCTTACCCGGCTCTGGTCGACTCCTTACCTGAGGCGACGAAAGTGCTCTCCAGCCGGGAACACCCGGTGAGCACACACCTCACGAAAGAGAGACCCCAATGAAGATCAACTCCCGCTTCGCAAAGACCACGGTGGCCGCGGCCCTCGTGGTTGCCTCCGGCGCTGCGACCCTCGGCATCACGAGCTTCGTGTCGGCCGAGATCCAGGATCCGGAGAACCCGGCGGTCGTCGCAGACCAGCAGGGCCCTGCCGAGGGCATCGTCGGCACTCTGGAAGGCGAGATCGTCGCTACTCCCGAAAACGGTGCTGTGTCGAGTTCGGGTGACGTGAGCGGTACGGCGACGCCGGTCAGGCGCAACTCGCCGATCGCAGTCGCAGCCACGGCACTCGGCATGACAGAGGCAGAACTCGTCGCCGAACTGCAGGCCGGCAAGTCGATCGCCGACGTCGCCAAGGCCAAGGGTGTGAGCGTCGACACCGTGATCGACGCGCTGTATGCCGACCTGAAGGCGCACATCGACGCGCACGTCGCAGAAGGAAAGCTCACCCAGGAGCAGGCCGATGCGAAGCTCGCCGATGCAAAGACCCGCATCACCACCATGGTGAACACAGCCGGTCTTCCGGCGGGCAAAGGTCACGGCGGCAAGGGCGGCCACATGGGGCACGGTGGTGCACCGAAGTTCGCCACCGAAGATCTCGCCAAAGTTCTCGGTCTCTCGCTCGACGAATTGAACACCGAGTTGAAGGCGGGCAAGACCCTCGCGCAGATCGCAGAGTCGAAGAACGTCTCGATCGACAAGGTGAAGGACCAGTTGCTCGCTGACTACACGGCCAAGGAGCAGGCCGAGGTCGCCGAGGGCAAGCACACCCAGGAAGAAGTCGACGCCAAGATCGCCGAGTTCAAGACCCGCCTCGACGACATCGTGAACGGTGTCCGTCCGATGAAAGGCATGGGCGGTCGCGGTGAGCACGGTGGCATGGGTCGTCGTGGAGGTCACCACGGCGGGGGCATGGGTGGCTTCGGCCCTGGTGCACCGGCTGACGGCGCGACCACCGACGGAGCCGGGTTCTCCGCCTGAGTCACACGACGCGGTCCGACCGCGCGAACAACTGAATCTCCCCTAGAGACGGCCGGAGTCCAGCATCTGCAGGACTTCGGCCGCTCTGCGTCGTACCGCGTCTGTGTCGGCGAGTTTCTGTGCGGCTCGCACCTGGGTGCTCATGCGCGGGTTGCGCACGAAGCGTTCGTCGTGCCGCAGGAGGAAGTCCCAGTACAGCGTGGTGAACGGGCAGGCGTCGTCGCCGGTGCGCTTCTTGCGGTCGTAGCGGCACCCTTTGCAGTGGTCGCTCATGCGGTCGATGTAGGCACCGCCGGCTGCGTACGGCTTCGTCGCCATCTTTCCGCCGTCGGCGTGCAACGCCATTCCGACGACATTGGGAACCATCACCCACTCGGCGCCGTCGACGAACGATTCCCACATCCAGTTGGTCATTGCCGCAGGGTCGATGCCGGCCACGAGAGCAAGGTTGCCCATCACCATGAGGCGCTCGATGTGATGGGCCCAGGCGCGGTCGTGCACGGCACCCACCGCCGATGCGACGCAGGCCATGTGGGTGAGGCTCGTGTCGCCGAACAACGGAGGCAGTGGCCTGCGCGCGCCGAGAGAGTTCTCGCGCTCGTAGCCGGGCATCCACAGCCAGTACAGACCGCGCACATATTCGCGCCAGCCGATGACCTGTCTGATGAAACCCTCTGCCGACGCGATCGGAACCCGACCCTCGTCGTGCGCCGCTTGCACCGCATCGCAGACTTCGCGCGGGAGCAGAAGACCGTTGTTCAGGTACGGCGAGAGCATCGAGTGGGCGAGGTGCCAGTTGTGCGAGAGCATCGCGTCTTCGTGCGGGCCGAACAAGGGCAGGACGTGGTCGACGAAATGGGCGAGGCGACCGAGAGCCTCCGTGCGCGACGTGGCCCATGTTCCGTGTGGTGCGGCGCCGGTGCACGAGTCGGGGAGCGATGCGACGACAGCGGTGTCGATCTCGTCGGGTGTCGTCACCGGCGGTGCCGGCCAGGGCCACGGTCCCTTCTTCGGTGGGGGTTTGCGGTTCTCATGGTCGAAGTTCCACTGGCCGCCGACCGGCTCGTCGCCGTCCATGAGGTAACCGAGGCGTACCCGTTGCCGTCGGTAGAAGTCCTCCATGCGCAGCTGCTTGCGGGTCGCCGCCCAGGCAGAGAAGTCGCCGACGGTGGTGAGGAACTGATCCGACTCGACCAGTCGAACACCGAGTCGCATGAGTAGGTCGCGTGCCGTCACCGAATTCGGCTCGGTCGCGACGATCTCCGAGGGTGAGTGTTCTGCGACGTGGGTTCGCAGCCCCGATGACATCGTTTCTGCCGCTCGGTAGTCGACCGTCCAGCCGTCGGCGCGCAGATCGTCCGCGAAATGGCGCATCGACGACAGATAGAAGTGGAGTCGCTGGCGGTGCCAGGGGCGCGACGAGATCTTTGCGTGTGACTCGATCATCAACACCGTGTCGCGGGTCTTGTCGGCCGATCGCAGCGCGCCGATGCCGGTGTTCAGCTGGTCACCGAGAACCCACACCGTTGCCATCGTGCAAGCCTGCCGTCTCGCGTCGACGAGAACAATTCGGTCATCCGAGAACGGGCGGTGGCTCCCGCATCACGGTGACTTCACTCCACGGGAGAACCCTGGTCACGACGCGGCCGACGAGTGGCACGGTGATGCGTGACGACACCGCAACCGAGACGGTGCCGTCGTCGTGGACCAGGCACCGCAATCGGTGATCGTCGGGGAGTGACACACGGGCGGCTGCACACGGGTCGTCTGCGACCGACGCAGCACGAGCGGCGCGACGTGCAAGATCGTGCTGTGCGAGAGCCCGCACGCAGACCACGGCGGTGCCCACGAGCGCGAATGTGCAGGCGAGAAACAGCGGCGCAACGAGAGCGAACTCGACCGTGGCCTGGCCCCGGCGTCGCCACTGCCGCTCGGGCGTCAGCCTGCCCCGTCGGCTCGTTGCAGGATCATGTCGACAACCGAGTCGAACAACTGTCCGAGACGTCCGCCTCCTTCGCCCGATGTCGCCCACGCAATGACACCGAGCGCGATGACCGCCGCCACCAACAAGATGAGGGCGTATTCGGTGGTCGCCTGACCTCGGTGTCGCAAACGACCTAAGGAAGAGATTCGAGGCACGTCGTGCTCCTTTCGTCGACGCTGATGTGTTCACGAGAACCGTGCACCGGTCGCCACCACCGGCACGAGAACGCCGACGAGGAACGACGGCAGCACGAACAAGGTCACGGGGACCGAGAGCCGACCGGGAAGCGCCGCCACGGCAGCACGGGTGTGCTCTGCACGACGACGGCGTGAGTGGTCGGCGAGGCGGGTGGCGGCATCTGCGCCGCCGGTTCCTGCGTGTGCAGTGGCGAGCAGAGTCTCCGCGAGGTGGAGGGTGTGTGCATCGGATGCGAGCGGGCCGAGCGCCACCGACAGTGGGGCACCCGAGCGGAGCGCAACCACCACGGCGCGGGCCGTGTCGCCACAGTCCGGATCGAGGTCGAGTCGTGCGCACGCGGCAGCGGGCGACAGCCCGGCTGCGAGGCCGGCAGCGAGTGTGTCGGCAAGTCGGGAGGCGGCACCTTCGGGTTCATGTGCCGACTCGACCACCGCTGCAACGATGCGTCGCACGATGACACGCCCGGTGACGTGCAACGCGATGCCGATCGCACACGGAACGACCACCGCCGGGTGTCGCCACGACGAGCGCAGTTCGCCGCTGGTCAGCAACGCCAGTGCCGCGACACCGGCCGGCAGCGCCGTAAGGAAACGAACCGTGAGAGACGCGTGCGCACTGGCGATGCGAACGTCTGCCTCGCGAGCCGCCAGATCGTCGAGCACGTCGGCGGCGCGCTCGACGACGGTGGGCGTGAGGAGCGTGTCGACCGTTCCCGCGGCGAGGAGCGAGACGAATCGCGTCTCGTGATCGGGAGAGCCGACCCGCCGCCGGCGAGCAAGCGCCGCGGCGAACGCATCGTCGAGCGGTACCGCACGGTCGAGGTCGCGGGCAAGATCGAGCATCGTGTGTGACCCGGGGGCATGAGTGACGAGTGCGCGCGAGAGTGCGACACCGGCGACCTCGCCCGAGCGCATGGACTGCGCGGCATCGCGCGCCACCGCCGAGAGTCGGTCGAGCGATGCCGGCACGTGTGACGGCTGCGTCGCCACGAGAGTCTCGTGTGCATCGTGGTTCGTGCGGTGCGAGGCGAGTCGGCGACGGGCGAGAGACCGATCGGCGCGGTGCCCGACACGCGGGGCGAGCCACCAGAACCATGCCATGAACGTGGCCAGCGGCACGAGCCTGGTCACGTGACTCGGGAGAAGACGACGTCGATCTGCGAGTCGCCGTCGGCCGGTGTCACAAGTGCGACGGTCTCGACACGACGACGACCGTGCGCATCGCGTGACATGTGCACCACCGCGTCGACCGAGTCGACGACCAGTCGACGTGCGGCATCCGGCGACCACTGCGGTTGGTCGCGCAGCAACAACGCCGCCAGCCGCTCGAGTGCAGCCTGCGCAGACGTTGCGTGCACGGTGCTCCAGCACCCACGGTGACCCGACGAGAGCGCGAGGAGCATGTCGATCACCTCGCCCCCGCGCACCTCACCGACGATCAGTCGGTCGGGACGGAGGCGCAGCGATGCCCGCACGAGGTCGCGCAGCGTCACCTCGCCCTGACCCTCGGGACCGGCGGGGCGGGTCTGCAGCCGCACCACGTGCGGTGTGACGAACCTGATCTCGCCGGTGTCCTCGGCGCAGACGACCCGCTCGCAGTGGCTGAACCGTGCCGCGACGGATGCCACGAGAGTGGTCTTGCCCGACGAGGTGGCCCCCGACACGATCACGTTTGCGCGGTCGTCGATCAGTCTGCGGAGAGCGTCGGTGCACGTCGGTGGGCCGAACGATGCGAGGGGAGGAACACGTGACGTGAACTTGCGCACGGCAATGCAAGGACCGTCCAGCGAGATGGGCGGCACCACCACGCAGACACGAGAGCCGTCGGTGAAGCGTGCATCGAGAACCGGTGCGAGAAGATCGATACGCCGTCCGGCCGCTCGCGAGACCAGTTCCACGACGTGCGAGACCTCTGCCGGTGACACATCTGCCACGTGGCGCATGCCGTCGAGGCCGTCCGTCCACACTGCAGAGCCGGCCACCACCATCACCTCTTCGACGTCGGGGTCGTCGAGCCATGGCTGGAGGACGCCGAGTGGTGCGGTCACGCCTGCCGGTGTGGTGCAGTGGCGAGCGACGGACCGAAGAGTTGCGTGGCGCGTCGAACGAGGAGACCTGCATCGACTGCTCTGCTGATCGCGGTGTCCCACGGGATGCGCACCGGCGACACTCCGAGAACATGGCCGATGTCGTCGACGCCGAGCGCTCGGTGCGGTTCGTCGACCGCGAAGACCTGCGACGGGCGCGGCATGCGCACCGCGCGCCGCAGCGACATGTAGCAGGGTCTCGTGACGAGGACGGTCTCGCGTGCTGCAGCCGTCACCTCGGGCGGCAGCCACCCGGTGCCGGCATCGACGACGACCTCGTGTTCGCCGAGCAATGCGGCAAGTTCGCCCCATCGCGGTCGACCCTCGACGAACGGAGAGCCACGGTGCACGAGCGAGAGACCCGGTGCGACGATCGAGGCGGAGGCGACCAAGTCGGCCACAGAGAGCCGGCACGGCTCCGACAGCCATTCGTTGATGCCGGGACTGTCGGGTTCGGCGACACCGAGAACGGCGGGCATGTCGCCGCCGAGGTCGACGATCACTGTCGGGGTCGTGTCTCCCTTCGACGAAGCAGAGATGACTGCCTGGGCGGCGGCAGTCACTGTGGTGCAGCTGCCGCCCTTCGGTGAATAGAAGACTGTGGACATGATCCTCCTCGTTCGGTGACGGGAGGGTTGTGTGCGCGGCGGGTCAGCGACGGCGGTGGTGTCGGCTACAGCGAGGCTTCGTTCACGAGCGGTCGGCCGTTCGTGAGTCGTGCGAGGTTGTCGAAGAAGATCTCGGTCGAGCGTGCCCCGGTGGAGGTTGTCGACCCCGAATTGTGCGGGGTCACGATGACGTTGTCCATCGACCACAGCGGAGAGTCGGCCGGCAACGGTTCCACTGCGAAGACGTCGAGCCCTGCTCCGCCCAAGTGACCGCTCCGGAGAGCCTCTATGAGCGCGTCTTCGTCGACCAGTTCGCCACGACCGACGTTCACGAAGAACGAACCCTTCGGCATGAGTGCGAACCGCCGGGCGTCGAAGATGCCACGCGTGTCGTCGTTCAAGGGCAGCGCACATGCCACCCACCGCGAGCGCGACAGCACGTCGTCGAGGGCGTCCATGCCGCGCACGGGCCACGGATCGGTGTCGGTGGGTGTGCGGCGCACCGCCTCCACGTTCATTCCGAGCGCCGCGCCCAGACGTGCGATCTCGCGCCCGATCGGGCCCATGCCGACGACGGCGAGCGAGGCCCCATCGAGTTCGTCGAACGTGTGGCGGCGCCATTCGCGTGCGTCCTGGGCGCGCATCCACGAGCGAAGGTCGCGCGACAACGCGAGCATGTACATGATCGCGGTCTGCGCGATGGGCGACGCGGTCGCGCCCGATGCTGTGGTGAGACGCACCCCGCGCTTCATGAGATCGACGAAGAACGGGCTGTCCACACCGGCCGAGAACGTCTGCAACCACCGGAGCCGGGGCGACTTGAGAATCGACAGGACGATGCCGCGTGAGCGGTCGGGCCACGTGTCGGAGGAGAAGAACGCGAGCGTGACGCGGTCGAGCACCTCCTGCGGCAGTGGCTCGTCACCTTCGTAGACGACGACCTCGAGTCCGGGGGCGACTTCTGCGATGCGGTCGCCGTGGTCGCGCCACAGACCGTCGCTCACGAGCAGAACGTCGTCGGTGATGGCTGACATGTGGCACACGCTAGGCATCGGCACCGGTGCCGGCACTACCCTGCGGAGCGTGCGCATCCTCGCCGCCTTCGTTGCGTTGTTCGGTGTCGTGCCGTCTCTCGCGTCGCCTGCAGTGGTGGAGCCCCGCGACACGGAGACCGTCATCGAGTCGGTGGTACCCGCGTTGCCGAGCGACGTGACGCTCGAGGTGCTGGGTTTCGACTCGTACCTGCGGTTGCGCGCACCGGGCCGCGAGGTGCAGGTAACCGGCTACGAGAACGAGCCGTACCTGCGCATCGACCGTGACGGGTCGGTGTGGTTCAACGAGGGATCGAGAACGTGGGCGCTCAACACCGACCGCTACGGTCGCGTCGATCTGTCGGGTTTCGCCGCGACCGACACGCCGTCGTGGGTGCGCGAACGAACCGACGGAACCGCGCTGTGGCACGACCATCGCGTGCACTGGATGAGCACGGCCGAGCCGTCGGTGCTCGACGAACAGGGCACGATCCAGGATTTCACCCTCGCGGTCGTCGTCGACGGAGTCACCCACACCGTCACTGGTGCCTTGTATCTGCGTGACCGCGCGAGCATCGCATGGTGGGCGTCGGGTCTCGTCGCCACGCTCGTGTTCGTCGAATTCGCCGTGTGGCGCCGACGCGCGTTCACATGGACCGCTCCGGTGGTGGGCGCAGCGGCCGCGGTCGTGGGTGCCCTCCAGTGGTTCGGGACCGAACCCGGAGCGCGAGTCGTTCCGCTCCTCGGTGCCTTCGGTGCACTCGCCACCGTGGTGGGTGCCGTCGGATTGTCGGTCGGTCGCTCGCGGTCGGCACGCGCATCGCTCATGTCGGCCGCTCTGAACGCGGGAAGCGGGGCGACATTGGTGTTGGTGGCCGTGCTCACTGCCGATCACGTGCAGTCGGCCTACGTACCCGGGATCGGTGCTGCCTGGATCGTGCGTGCGTTGGTGCCGATGGTCTTGGCCGCCGGAGTGGTGGCCACGATCGACGGAGTCGCACGTGTGGTTCGTGGCGACGTGACTATCTGAGGTTCGCGTCGACGCGCGACGCTCCCAGTGATCAGACGCTGAGGAGGTCGCGTGCGCCGGTGTCGCTCGACGGGTGACGCAGCTTGCTCATTGCACGAGCCTCGATCTGACGGATGCGCTCGCGGGTGAGGTTGAAGTGCTCGCCGACTTCTTCCAGGGTGCGACCTTCGCCGCTTCCGTCGAGACCGAAACGAAGGCGAAGAATCTCGCGCTCGCGTTCGTCGAGCGGGGCGAGCAGACGCTGGATCTCTTCTGGAAGGAGAGCGGTGGCAGCCACCTCGAACGGAGACTCGGCCGAGCGGTCTTCCACGACGTCACCGAGTTCGGCGTCGCCGTCTTCGCGCAGCGGCTCCGACAACGACAGCGGCTCGGCGGCGAAGCGAAGTGCCTCGGTCACCTTGTCTTCGGGCATCTCGACCTCTTTGGCGAGCTCGGCGAGCGTCGCCGGGCGGCCGTACTTCAGCTCGAGCCGCGAGCGGGCCTTCTGCAGACGGGCGAGAGTGTCGCCGGCATGCACTGGGAGGCGGATGGTGCGGCCGGTGTTGGCGATTCCGCGGGTGATGGCCTGACGGATCCACCACGTCGCGTACGTGGAGAACTTGAAGCCCTTGCGCCAGTCGAACTTCTCGACTGCGTGCATGAGGCCGAGGTTGCCCTCTTGGATGAGGTCGAGCAACGGCAGACCCGATGCCTGGTACTTCTTGGCGATCGAGACGACGAGACGCAGGTTCGACTGCACGAACGCGCGCTCGGCCACCGATCCTTCGCGCACGGTGCGACGCAGTTCGCGGCGCTTCGCGGGGGTGAGGTTCTTGGCGTCGGCAAGTTCCTGCTCGGCGGCCTTGCCTGCTTCGATCGCTTTCGCGAGACGAACTTCGTCGTCTTTCGTGAGGAGTGTGTACTGACCGATGTCGGTGAGATAGAGCCTGACGAGGTCTTCTTCGTCTCTGTCGATCCGGTCTTTGGCCACCCTCAACACCTCGCTGCCGCCCCTGCCGGCAGTGATCCGCCGGGCTCCTTGGTGGGTGAGGATACAGACGCGACACCCGGCGACAACCGAAACTCGGACGCAGTTTTTTCGTTTCTCGATGACAGAAAAGCCCACAAATACGGCGGTATCGTGAGGTCATGTCGAATCCACTTCTGAATGACCGAGCCCTCGGACTCGGCAACCTCGACGACACCGGCCGCTCGCGCGGTGAATCGGAGACGTGGGCTCCTCCGGTGTCCGATGGTCCGGTGTCGCACTGGGACAAGGGTGTGATGACCGTGTCGGGAACGGCGAGCGCGGCAGTGATGTTGCTCGTTCTGATTCTTGCGTCGGGCACGGTCACGTGGTTCGCGATCGACGATCCGACGGTGTCGTTCCCCGCGGGGTGGGTGATGGGTGGTCTCGTCGTGGGACTCGTCGCAGCACTGGTGGGAACGTTCAAGCCGCGTGCCGCGCGCATCGCCGCGCCCGTGTATGCGATCGCAGAGGGCATCGTGCTCGGTGCGATCAGTCGTGCATTCGAGGCCGAGTACGACGGCATCGTGCTGCAGGCCGTGGGTGCCACCTTGGCCGTGTTCACGGTGATGTTGCTGCTGTACCGCAGCAAGGTGATCCGTGTGACCGACAAGTTCCGTCGCATCGTGGTCGGTGCGACCATCGGCCTGATGGTGTTCTACGGAATCTCGCTGATCTTCGCCCTTTTCGGCTCGGCCCCGTCGTTCATCACCTCGGCCGGCCCGGTGGGCATCTTGTTCAGTGTGTTCGTGGCCGGACTGGCCGCATTCAATCTCGCTCTCGACTTCGATCTCATCGAGCGTGCTGCCGAGTCGCGCCAGCCGGCCTACATGGAGTGGTACTGCGCCCTCGCGCTCACGATCACCCTCGTGTGGCTGTACCTCGAAATCCTGCGTCTGCTCGCCAAGCTGCGCGAGAACTGAGCATCGCCCCGGGCGGGGTTCAGAGTGCGAGTGGACCGGCCGCGTCTGCGGCCGCGGCGAGTCTCTTCTCGACTGCGTCCGCGTCACCGGCGAGCGACCTGATCACCATCTCGCCCTCGCGTACCTCTTCGCGGGTGTCTTCCAGCACGAGTCGCAATGTGCGCACGGTCGGTGCGTCGAGCAGTTCGTTGGTGCCCCGGAGCAACAGGGCACATGCGGTCACGATCCGCGGGAGGAGAACCCGGTGCACCGACACCATGCGTTCGAGCGTGGTCGTCGACGACGCAAGCGTCTCCATGAACGAGGCGACACCGTCGCTCGCCGGCGTGACGAGAGCGTGGGTGTCGACACCGCGCAGGTCGGGCATGCGATCCCGCCAGAGTTCTGCGTGCCATGCGTGGGTGTGGCTTCGCGCACCCAGCACGAGGCGCGCGTCGACGTCGTCGACGGTGGCGACCCATGAACCGGTGACGTCGGCGATGCGGTCTTCGAGCCAGGCGAAGTTCCCCGCAGTGCGTGCGAGACGGTCGATGCCGTTCACGAGAGACCGTTCACAGTGGGTTGCGGCGGGAGAGCGGGTTCGCGGCGAGATGGGCCTCGTCGAGCGGCAACTGGGTCACTTCGTCGGTGAAGTACGTGCCGGCATCGAGACGCGCGAGAGCCGTTTCTGCGTCGGCGAGGTCACGTTCGACCTGGTCCAAGTCCAGCGGAGCGTGCGGATCAAGGGCATCGGCGTCCATGGCTGACAACCCTAGACCGAGAGGTAGTTTGCGACCATGACGTCACCCCTCCCGTTCCCCCCACTCGACGGTTCCGCCGCCAAGACCCAGAAGTTCCCGGCGAAACCCGAGATGGGTATCGACCCGCAGAAGCGCTACACGGCGACGATGGAGACGTCGATGGGAACGATCGTGATCGCACTCGATGCAGTGCGCGCACCGAAGACCGTGAACAACTTCGTGTATCTCGCCGGGTACAAGTACTACGACGGCATCATCTTCCACCGCATCATCAACGGGTTCGTCTGTCAGGGTGGCGACCCCACTGGCACCGGAACCGGAGGCCCCGGGTACCGCTTCGAAGACGAACTCCCGAAGTCGGGTCAGTACCAGATCGGTTCGCTCGCGATGGCCAACGCCGGCCCGAACACGAACGGATCGCAGTTCTTCCTCATCAGTGGTCCCGACGGCACGCGTCTTCCGCCGAACTACTCGCTCTTCGGCCAGGTCGTGAAGGGTCTCGACGTTGTCGACGCCATGCAGCGTGTGCAGACCAACCGCGAACGCCCGGTGACCGACGTGGTCATCAACAGTGTCGCGATCGACGTCGCCGACTAGGCAGATCTCGGCCCCCGCGGCGCGGCGCATGGCCGTTGCTGCCCAGGGATTGGCCGATCCGCGACCGACGGGTCGTGTCGACGTGCGCCATCTGAGGCGTGTGTTCGACGCGGTCGGCGTGGTGCAGATCGATTCGGTCAACGTGCTCGTGCGCAGCCAGGAGTTGCCGCTCTTCGCACGACTCGGCGCGCATCCGCGCGACCTGATTCCGCGAGCGACGGCGGCGGGAGAGTTGTTCGAGTACTGGTGTCACGAGGCGTCGCACATTCCCGTGGCGCACCACCACCTCAGTCGGTTGAGAATGGACCAGGCACGGCGCGGCGAACGTGTGTGGTCGGGAGTCGCGAACGTCGCGCGCAAGAACCCGGGGCTCGTGTCGGAGATCCTCGGTCGCATCGAGTCGACACCGGAAGGAATCGTGGTGGGCGACGTTCGCACGCGCAGTGGTCCGAAAGGTCAGTGGTGGGACTGGGACGACGGCAAGGCGGTGCTCGAGTGGTTGTTCTGGACCGGCCAGGTCACGGCACGTCGTCGTGACCGTGATTTTGCGCGCGTCTACATGGCGCTCTCTCGTGCGTTTCCACCGGACGTGTTGTCGTCGCCCACACCCGACGAGCAGACGACGAGGCGGGAGCTTCTCAGACTCGCCGCACGTTCGACGGGTGTCGCGACGGCGGCCGACTTGTTCGACTACCACCGTCAACGCGGCCCGGCAGTTCGAGAGGCTCTCGCCAGTCTGGTCGCTGACGGATCGCTCGAGTGTGTCGAGGTCGAGGGGTGGAACGAGCCTGCGTACGTGGCGCCGGACGTGCGCACGCCGCGTGCGGTCTCGGCACGGGCTCTGCTGTCGCCGTTCGACTCGTTGGTGTGGTGTCGACCACGCATCGAGCGTCTGTTCGGGTTCTCGTACCGCATCGAGATCTACACGCCGGCCCCGAAGCGGACGTACGGCTACTACGTGTTGCCGTTCCTTCTCGACGACCGACTGGTTGCGCGCGTCGACATGAAGGCAGATCGCACACGCGGAGCACTGGTGGTACCGGGAGCGTTCGCAGAAGACCATGCCGACACGGGGCGCACCTCCGACGAACTCGCAGCGGAACTGTGGGAGATGGCGTCGTGGCTCGGTCTCGACACGGTCGAGGTGGGTGATCGCGGTGACCTCAGCGGGTTGCTGCGAAAGGCGGTTCGTCGACGGCGACCGCCCACCTGATCGTGCGGGCGATCTGCTGTCCCACGGGCCGCAGCACGAATCTCTCCGTGAGCGGCAGCCATGGCAACCGGAGATCTGCCCGAGCCCACGCCGGGAGGATCGCGACCGCCGCGGCGGCGATGAGCCCGTAGGGCACCCGGGCGGCGAGACCCAGTGGCGGCTCGAGCAGCAGGTAGCGCGCCGCGTCGCGCGACTCGGGAGTGCTGCGCAGTTCGTGCCGGAACGACGAGAGCTGGTCACGCAGGCCGCGCACGGACACCGGCGGTGCGGGAACACCGAGTGCGCGTGCCACCCGTGCGGTCTGTGCGACGTAGTCGTCGGCTTCCCGGGCCGTCAGCGGGTGTTCGCCGTATGCACGATGTGCAGCGAGAAAACTGTCGACTTCTGCCACGTGCACCCACCTCAGAAGATGTGGATCGCCGGCCGAGTAGGGGACACCGTCTCGCGTCACCCCGTGTACACGAGAGTGCACGGCACGCACCGCTGCCACGGCTCTCTCGGCGGTCTCCGCGGTGCCGAAGGTCGTTGCAGCGAGAAACTCTGCCGTTCGTTGGAGACGCCCCCACGGGTCGTTGCGATAGTCGGAATGCTGTGCAACGCCGGCCATGGCGAGCGGGTGCAACGACTGCAGCAAGAGTGCACGCATGCCTCCGATGAACATCGACGAGTCGGAATGCACGCGAACGACCGCGTCTGCGGGATCGAACCAACGCGGTCCCGGCGCGCCGGCGATGGCGAGTCGCTTCGCCTCGGCGTCGTCGCCCACCACCCGGTCGCGAAGAGCGTCGGCAATTGCGTGACGGACCTTGTCGACGGTCTCGTCGGGGATCAACCGGGTCACGTGAACATCGTGCCACCGCGAACCGTCAGCTCCACCGCGGATACCCGGACATTCGGCACAGGGCCGGTCGGTGCGCAAGTAGATTCGTCGCGTGCCAGACCAGACATTCACGCCCAACGATGACCGGCGGGTTCCGAGGTGGGTTCCCCGGGCAGTCGTCTATTTCTGGCTCGGGGCACTCGGTGCCTTGGTTGCGCGACACCTCTTCAACAGGGTCTCCGACCTACTGATCCTGTTGTTGCTGTCGTTGTTCGTGTCACTGGCGATCGAGCCGGGTGTGATGAAGCTGGAGAACACCCGACTCGGTCGACGCGGTGCGACGGGGGCCATCTTGCTGGTGCTGCTCGTGTCGGTCGGAGGGTTCGTGGGTGCCGTCGGAACGCTCGTCGGGCAACAGACCGCAGACCTGCTGTCGAACAGCGAGACCTACGTCAACGACACGGTCACGTTCCTGAACGACACGTTCGGCACCAACATCGACCCGGGGTCGGTGAACGAACAGATCCGCGACCCGAACGGCGCAGTGCAACAGTTCATCAACGACCAACAGGGCAACGCCGTGAGGCTCTCGGTGCAGGGGTTGGCGATGCTGCTCCAGGTCTTCTCGTTGATCCTCTTCTCGTACTACCTCGTGGCTGATGGACCACGAATGCGCCGTGCGATCTGCAGCAGGCTCACTCCCGACCGTCAACAGACCGTGCTCGAGGTGTGGGACGTCGCAGTGAAGAAGACCGGTGGCTTCCTCTACTCGAGGGCGTTGCTCGCGATCTTGTCGAGTCTCGTGCACTGGATTGCGTTCCAGATCATCGGTACTCCTGCTCCGATCGCGCTCGCGCTGTGGGTGGGCCTGGTGTCGCAGTTCATCCCGGTCATCGGTACCTACCTGGCGAGCGTGTTGCCGTTGTTGCTCGCCTTCCTCGAGTCACCCGTCGATGCACTCGTGGTATTGGTCGTGGTGCTCGTCTACCAGCAGGTCGAGAACTACCTCTTCGCGCCGAAGATCACCGAACGTACGCTCGATCTCCACCCCGCGCTCGCGTTCGGTGGTGCATTGGCCGGAGTCGCCACGCTCGGTTTCGTCGGGGCTCTCATCGCACTTCCGTTCGTGGCGATGGTGCAGGCACTCGTGTCGACGTGGGGTGAGCGTCACCCGGTGGTGGAAGGTCCGCTCACTGCGATGCCGGTCGCCGAACCACGCCACAAGCGGGCGAGCAAGAGCAAGAAGCGGTCGACATGATCGGGGTCCACCCCGGACAATTCGCTCCCGTCGCGGTGGTCTCGCGAAACGCTGTCGACGAGAGCGTGCACTTCGGTGCCGTCGTGTGCATCGATCGTGACGGGTCGACGGTGCATTCGATCGGCGACCCCGCCGTTGCCGTCTATCCGCGGTCGTCGACCAAACCACTGCAGGCTCTCGCCATGGTGCGGGCCGGGCTTTCGCTGCCTCCCGAGTTGTTGGCTCTGGTGTGTGCGAGCCACAACGGCCAGAGCGAGCACCTCGAGGGTGTCCGCGCGATCTTGTCGTCGGTCGGTCTCGACGAGTCGGCTCTCCGGAACACGGCCGACCATCCGCTCCATGCAGAGAGCGCACGTGATGCGGTGCGCGTCGGGCGCGAGAAGTCTCCTCTCCAGATGAACTGCAGCGGAAAACACGCCGGAATGCTCGCAACCTGCGTCGCGAACGGCTGGCCGACCGACAACTACCTCGAACCGGGTCATCCTCTTCAACGCGCGATCGACGACGTCGTGGCAGAACTCTGCGGTGCCCCTGCTGCAGTCGGCACCGACGGGTGCGGTGCGCCGGCGCATGTGATCAGGCTCGACTCGCTGGCAGGTGCGTTCCGCTCGATCGCCACTGGCGCGGCCGGTGAGGCCGGAGTTGCAGTGTTCGAGGCGATGTCGCGTCACCCACACATGGTGGGTGGCGACGAGCGCGACGTGACCCGCATCGTGTCGTCGCTGCCGGGGTTCTTCGCCAAGGACGGCGCAGAGGCGGTCTATGCCGGCGCATCGAGCGACGGTCGCGCGGCGGCGGTGAAGATCTCCGACGGCGGGGGACGAGCGCGGGTGACCGTGTTCCTGGCTGCGCTCGAGTACCTGGGGTTCGAGGTGGCCTCGTTGAAAGACGAACTCGCCGAACGGGTTCTCGGACACGGACGACCCGTCGGGGGAGTGCGCCCGGTCGGGTTCTGAGCGCCGACGACGGTGCCTGCGCCGGCAACGACTAGACAGGGCACGTGGCAATTCCCTTCGTGCCCCGTATCGACGACGCGCCGCGCGGAGTCGCCGCACAGGTGACGCCACTGATCCAGCGTGTGATCGCCGACAATCCGTCGAAGTTCACGTATCACGGCACCGGTACCTACATCGTGGGCGGCCGCGACTGTGCCGTGATCGACCCTGGCCCGCGCATCGCGTCGCACCGCGAGGCACTGGAGCGTGCGCTCGCGGGCCGCAACGTGGTGGGCATCGTCGTCACCCACTGTCACGGCGACCATTCACCGCTGGCGGCCTGGCTCCACGAAACGACCGGAGCACCACGGTTTGCGATCGGTCCGCACCGTCAGACCGACGGCTGGGTGGAGGAAGACGATCATTTCCCCGACGAAGAGGTCGACGAGAAGTCAGAGGCGACCTCCGACCAGGAAGAAGAGAAGGAGACGATCGATCTCGACTTCTCGCCCGATCTCGCCGTGCGCGACGGTGAGACGTTCCTCACGACGAACGAGTTCTCGATGACCGCGGTGGCGACTCCGGGGCACACGTCGAACCACATGTGCGTTGCGATGCCCGAGGAATCGACGCTCTTCAGCGGCGACCACGTGATGGGGTGGAGCACGACGGTGGTGTCTCCCCCCGACGGTGACATGGCCGACTACATCGAGTCGTTGCGCAAGGTGATGGGACGTCGTGACGCCGTGTTGTGGCCGACGCACGGTGGTGCGATCACCGACCCCGCACCGTTCCTCGAGGCGTACCTGGCGCACCGGCTGGAACGCGAGCGCCAGATCGTGGCCCAAATCGCAGCCGGCAACGACACCATTCCCGGCATCGTGCGGGTGTTGTATGCCTCGGTCGACAAGCGACTGCACAGACCGGCCAGACGCAGTGTGTGGTCACACCTTCGCAAACTGTGCGACGAAGGCGTGGTCGCCACCGCCGACGGTGCCGCGCCGCGTCTGCTCGGCGAGTACCGACTGGTCTGAGTCGGCTCGGGTGGGAGTCAGCGGCGCCGGACGCGTCGGACGACGAAACGAACGAGTCTGTCAGCGACGAGAGTTCCGATGATCACGATCGCGGTGAACCACCACAGGGGGGTGTCCTCGAACGTGAGGAAGACGACGTCAATGTCGACACGCTCGGTGTTGACCGTGATCAGCAGCAACAGGTAGACGACACCGGCGAGCGCGGCCACCGTGCCGAGACCGCTCGAGGGAGACGGTTTCTCGTCGTCGCTGTTCTCGTCGTCGCGCCGGTCACGTGCCATGGCACGACAGCGTAGATCGGGTCAACGGACGGCGCCGGGAGGAAGCGTCTCGGGATCGAAGAGAGCGACGAAATCCTTCGTGGCCCGAACGAGATGTCGGTTTGGGTCGCCCATCCGGCGGTCGATGATGCGCCCGGTGCGGGACTTTTTTCCGAATCCTTCGTAGACGGCGAAGTACGGCCAGGTGCCGTTGATGTCCATCTGCATTCCGGTGTCGCACCCGAGCACCACGAGCGTCTCGGCGAGCATCGCGATGTTCACGTCACCGACCGCGACGAACATCATGAGACCGTCGGTGCGACGACAGACCGCTGAGCGGAAATTGAACACCTTGTTGTCGTAGTCCTTGCCCCAGTCGACTTTCGTGTAGGTGTGGTACACGACCTTTCCTCCGCTCACGAGAGGGGGGAGGTTCTGGCGCAACGACACCCATTCTCCGTCGTCGACCATGTCGGCACCCCACACCCCGACGGTGCTCGTTCCGTCGGTGCGGACGCCGAACGTCGCGTATCCCTTGCGCATCTTGCGCACGGTCCTGCCCTCGGTGACGTAGCCACCCGGCTTGTGCTCGAAGCGGAAGCCACCGTTGAACGAGGCCACCAATGACGGGCGCGCGCGCTCTGCGATCTTGTCCTTGTTGCGCCAGCCGCTGCCACCGGGAGTCTCGCCGCCGTTGTGCAGGGCCGCCCGGAGAAGTGTCGGGTTGTACACGGCCATCGTGGCGACCACCGACGCGCAGCCAACCAGTGGCCGCACCGACGACACGTAGATCATGGGCTTGGTGCGCACCCTGATCGCCGGGCGCCACGCACCTTCGCCGCGCAGCGCGGGCGTCACGAGTGGTTCCACGTCCGTTGGGCGTTCCGCGATCGTCGTGGTGGTCGTGGTCGTCGTGGTTGTCTCACCGGGCAGTGTCGACGGTGGCACCGTGGTGGTTGTCGTTGTCGTCGTCGTGGAGGTGGTGCTGGTCGTCGAGTTGGTCGTCGTGGTGGTCGACGAACTCGGTCGTTGGCGCGTGCCGCATGACGCGGCCGAGGGCTTGGGAGCGTTCGGATTCGTGACCGCCGGCGCGACCGATTCGATCGTGGTGGGCGTGGTGGCACTGTCACCGAGCGTCGTTGCCGTCGAATCGGGTGCGGGGTCGGGAACGGGGTCGGCCACCGTGTCGGTGGAGGCGTCACCCGATGCCCCGACGTCACCCTCGACGGACTCGGTGTCGTCGATGGCGAGAGCGAGGGTGTCGGCCGGCGCGGCAGAGGGTGGGTCGTCGTGGAGCCAGACCTCCAGCTGGTCGACAACGCGACCCATGCCCTTTTCGCGGGCCCACGAGGCAAGGTTCTGTTGCAAGGGGTCGTTCGGGTGCGCGAGCACGTACCGCACCACCGACACACCGGTGACGAGTGCGAAAAGTGCGGTCGCAGCGGCGGCGACCCGTAGGACCGTGCGCGTGCGCATCTACTTGCGACGCATCTCCTCGACGAACAAGTCGAGTCCCAGATTGCCGAGTGCGAGAGCCTCTGCGTGCCATGTCTTCAGGTCGAACGACGAACCGGCACGGAGCTTTGCTTCGTCGCGAACGTCGAGCCACACTCGCTCGCCCAACTTGTACGAGATCGCCTGACCCGGCCACCCCAGGTAACGGTCGACCTCGGAGCGGTTGAATGCATCGTCTGACGATGAACGCTCGGTCATGAACTCGAGCATCGACTCCGCCGTCCACTTCTCGCCCGGTCGCCACGACGACGACGCCGGAACGGTGTAGCCGCAGTGGACGCCGATGTCGACCACGACGCGCGCCGCACGGAACGCTTGTGCATAGAGGTACCCGAGCCGCCACTCGGGGTTGTCGAGGAAGCCGAATTCGTCCATCAGGCGCTCCGCGTAGAGTGCCCACCCTTCACCGTGGCCCGACACGAAGGTGAGCCGCTGCACGCGCGAGAGTCGCTCTGCGTTCAATACCGCTGTGGCCACCTGGAGATGGTGTCCAGGCACGCCTTCGTGGTACGCCGTCGAGGGCTCGCCCCACATCGGAATCATCGTGCGGCCGTTCACCGGGTACCACGTACGTCCGGGACGAGTGAGGTCTTCGCTGGGGCCGGTGTAGTACATCGCGGCCGCTCCACCGGGAGGCGAGATCATTGCTTCGACCCGACGGATGCGTTCGTCGATCTCGAAGTGCCCTTCGGAGATGAGGAAGGTCATCGCATCGTCCATCAAGCCTTGCAGCCACTCGCGCAGTGCATCTTCTCCGTGCACGGCACGGTTCGGGTCGGTGTCGAGAAGATGGCGCACCTCGGCCGGTGTCGCCCCAGGCAAGATCTGCTCGCCGACGCGACGGATTTCGGCATCGAGACGCATCGTCTCTTCCCATCCCCATGCGTACGCTTCGGCGGGGTCGACCTGCATGCCGAGGAACTGACGTCGTGCGACGGCATGACGATCGGGGCCGACGCCGTCTGCTTCGGCGGCACGGGGGAGATACGTCTCGCGGAGGAAGGCCGCAGTCTCGGCGAGTGCACGAGAAGCGTCCGCGGCGGCGCGCGCGAGCGCATCCACGGGTGCACCGGCGACCACCGACGCCCCCGAGGTGAACGATGGGAAGAATCCGTCCGAGCCGTTCTGGCCAGCCCACTCGTCGAGTTGCTCGACCTGCGCGAGGACCTGGCGACGTGACGTCACGATGCCGCGCTCGAGACCGAGAGCCCACGACTCGCGCATCCCTGCGAGTGCGGCCGGGAACTTGGCCAGCCGCTCTGCCACGACTTCCCAGTCGGCTGCGGTGTCGGTGGGCATGAGGTCGAACACCGACCGCGCGGCGTCCATGTCACCAGCGATCGGCCGGATCGACCGCAGGTGCTCGCCGCCGTCATACGACATGATCTCGCTCTCGAGCGACTCGCGCAGCACGCCGGCGGCGAGTCGGTCGTCGTCGGTGTCGGCGGGGAGGCTCGCGAGTTCGGCGAGCACTCGCCGCGCGTGCTGTTCGCGGGCAGCGTGACCGGACGGCGAGAAGTCGGTCATCTCGTGATCGTGGCCGGCGATACCGAGATACGTGGCCGCGCCGGGGTCGAGCACCGCGACCTCGTCGATGTGGCGGTCTGACAGTTCGAAGACGGGCGATGCCATGGCCCCAGACTACGAGTTCGCCCGACTGCGGTCAGGTCCGACCGCGGGCCGGTTCGATCAGGACGACGAGCCCTTGTCGCGCAGGTGACGACCGATGTAGGCCACGAGCACCTCGCCGGTCTCGTCGTCGAAGTACACATGTGTCCGCACGAGGTGCGACTTTCTACCGCGTCTCAGGTGTGCGGCCGCCACCACTGGTCGACCCTTCCACTCGACCACGTAGTCCTCGACGTACTTCTGGCGTGCGGTCGCAGAGATTCCCGGCGCGTAGTCGAGACCCATCTGTCGGCATGCCACCTGCACCGATGCGCCGCTGATCTCACCCGACTTCCACGCTCGTGCCACTTCGTTCAGTCGCACCAGGTCGGCGAGAACGTGACCGGGATCGGGTCCCTCGAGTTGCTCGCCAGACTCGATTGCTCGTTCGTGGAACACCAGGAACGGGCAATGCTTCTGGGCGAGTCGCAGCGCCTCCTTCATGGAAGCGACCCCGATGGCCTGGGGTACGTTGCCGGCCTGAGCCTCGAGGTTCACGTTGCGCAGCACCAGCTGGTCGATCTGGCTGTCTTTTCTCTCGAGTCGAGTGCGTTGGTCGGCGATGATCCGGTCGGCGTCGGCGAGAGCGGCCTGCAGTTCGTCGACGGTGGCCTCGAGTTGTTCCACGTGGTCGGCGAGCGTGTCGTCGGCCTCGTCGTGCTCGTCGCGCCGTGCGGGAGCGAGGTCCGGCTCGATGCCGCGTCGTGGTGGCGGCGGCAGGTGGGGCTGCGCGAGCGACCGCGCGGCAGTCGTGGTGACGTTGTCGACGACCCTCTGCCACACGAGATGTTCGTTGCCGGGGGTGATCTGTCGCAGTCGTTCCTCGTGAGGCCGCGAGTGTGCGTCCCACAACACGAGCACCGTCGCCTGGTCGACGAGCGCGAGCCCCACCATGTCGGCGAAGGCGCGCATCGCCACCGGTGTCGTGATGCGCCAGATGTGTGCGAGTCCCACCAGCGGCCCCGGTCTCGACGCCACCACGGGGGGCGTGCCGCGTTCGAAGTCGTCGATCTCGACGACCACCGGCAGCCGGCGTTTCGTGGCGAGCACGAAGGCTGCGAGTTCCTGCCCCTCGAGTTCGCTCGCGGCCGTGCGCACCGCTGGTGAGATGCGGTAGTCGGCATCGTACGTGGGCACGGCGTCGAGCACGTCGCGCACGAGTCGCGCGACGTGAGACTCGACGACCGAGGGTGTGAACGGAACGACTTTCGAGGTGCGCGGGCTCGACACGATGCGCAGATCGAAACCCAACACGCCCGAGATCAGCCACACGGTCGCCGTCGTGGTGTCGACGTGCGTGCCGCCGGCCGAACTCTGTGTCACCGAGAGTCTGAAGACGGGGTCGTCGTCACCCTCGCGCACACGCATCGCCGACCCCGGCCGGGCATCGTCGTCACCACCGAACGGGTGGTTCGCCATCTGCCAGTCGGTGACGAGGTCGACGAGGGCGATTCGGTCAGCCTCGGTGCAGTCGACGGTCGAGAACGAGACCGCATACGTCGTGATCACGCAGCACCCCCTCGGGAGCGCACAGAGGTGTCGGCCGTGTCAGCGGTAGGGGTCGAGGGCCTCGTGCACCATCGCAAGAATCGAGGTGACGGTGGCTGCATCATCGGGACCGAGTGTAAGGAGGCGGTCGAGAGCCCCCGACTCGATGTCGATCTCGGGGTGCAACTGGTAACGATCGTGCGTCTGCGGCGGCGGTTCGTGGCTCGCAATGCGCGGGCCGCCCGGGCTCTCGCGATCGATCCAGCACTGTGCGGCGTCCCCGAGCGCCCTGACCGTCCAGCCGGTGCGGAGTCGGACTCCCCACGGCCCGTCGGGGTCGAGCCCTCGGGGCATCAACACCTGGTCGGGGGTCTCGCGCACGGCAACCTGCATGCGCACGATCGGGCCGCTGTGGTCTTCGTGGGTGACCTCGGCGAGAACTGCATCGTGACGAACGGGGAGCACCATCGGGTCGTCTTGCATCGCTTCCGATGCGTCCCACTGCGAGGGGGTGACCACTTCCCACACCCAGGGTCGACCGCCGGTGTCGATGTCGGGCACATTCATGCCGACCCACGGCACGGTGAGACCGGGAAGAGACACGCGTCGCCACGTCAATGGTGCGGTTCGCTCGGCGAGCGACCGTCTCACACTCTCGAGCAATGACGACACGAACGAGAATGTTGGTGCGTGCCCCGTGCTCGTTGGTGGATGCTCACGACATTTTCGAATGTCACAGCCTGTGGGAAACTCGGTCCATGCCGACTTTCGAGACCGACGGAATCGAGATCAACTACCGGCTCGTCGGGTCGGGTCCGCGAGTGCTGTTCTTCAACGGGTCAGGCGCGACGCTCGAGACTGCAGCAGATCTCATCTCGTATCTCTCGCGCACCTGCACCGTTCTCGCACACGACCAACGCGGTCTCGGGCAGACGTCGGTGCCGGAGGGTCCGTACTCGATGGCCCAGTACGCCGCCGATGCGGCCGCACTGCTCGACCACGTCGGGTGGGATTCGTGTGCCGTGCTCGGGATCTCGTTCGGCGGCATGGTCGCCCAGGAGTTCGCCGTCACGAACACACATCGCATCGACCGACTCGCACTGATGTGCACGTCGGCGGGCGGAGATGCCGGGTCGTCGTATCCGTTGCACGAGCTCGCCTCGCTCGACCCTTCCGAACGGGCGCGGCGTGCGGCTCTGCTCACCGACACGCGGTTCACCGCTGAATGGCTCGCCGAACACCCGACCGATGCGGCCATCGTGCGCGCCCAGAACGAGCGTGCGACCGCCGAGAAGTCGGACGAACGCCGACGCGGTGAACGCCTGCAACTCGATGCACGAATCGGTCACGACGTCTCGTCGCGGCTCCACGCGGTGACGGCTCCGGTGTTGGTGGCGGCAGGGCGCTACGACGGCATCGCGCCGGTCGCCAACAGCGAGGCGATCGTCGAACGCCTGCCTGATGCGGTGCTCGCCGTCTACGAGGGTGGGCACATGTTCTCGGTGCAGGACCGCCGTGCGCTGCCCGAGATCGCCAGGTTCCTCGCCACCGGCGAGCGTCAGCTCCGACGGTGAGCGGTCACTGAAGCGCCACGTTCGCGCGAGACCGGCCCGCGCGAGGGTGCATGGCGTCGATGGTCACGGTCGACCCAGAGGTGCCGCGCACGAGCCATGAACACAGCAGACGATCGGGAGTTCCGCCGAGCCCGTTCAGCGCAAAGTGCGAACGGCCGGGCAGTTGACCGAGTCGCACGCGAGCCGGGCCGTCGATGCTCTCGGCGCCCGACATCTCTGCCGTGATCGGCAGCACCAGGTTGTGCTTCGAGGCCCAGGTGCTGACCTGTGTCGGCAGCCAGCCGGTGTTCGCGAGGCCGACCTCGACTCGCCACGTGTCGTCACCGAGTCGCTCGGCCCTGGTGTGCAGGATCTCGAGTTTCGGCGAGAGCATCGCCTGGTGAACCACCCATGTCGCGTGAGGTTCCACTTCTGCGCGCAGCAACGCACCGACCGGTGCGTTGGTCCACAGAGCGAAGTCGTCGACGCCGCCGATCTCGATGCTGCCGAGTTGCGGGTGATCGAACGAGCGCCATACCTGGCACGCACCTGGTGCATGGGTGTCGCTCCACGCGGCCACGGCCAGTTGTTGCTCGACGCTCGGCCCGACGTACCAGATGTCGGTGCCGCTCCGTTCGCGACCGTCGGTGGCGGCGGCGATCGCGTCCCAGAATTCGGTGGTCCACCCGAAGACCCCGAGGTGCTCGTACACCCAGTCGTCTGCGGCACCACTCATGACGTCGTCTTTGTCCCACGTGAGGTCTTCGTACACCGAGTGCGCGGGGTAGCCCGTGAGTGCGGTGCCGCGTTCTGCGATCTGTCGGAACACCCACACATCTGTCGGAGGCAACTTCGCGTCGGGTTTCGTGCTCGACGGCCTCAGCAGGAAGCCGCCCGAGGTGTGGTAGGCGTGGTACCCGCAGATGTTCGGCCGTGCCGAGATCGCGCGCACGAGGGCGTCGATCTCCGGTTCGGAGAGTGGGTGATCGCCCGAGCCGGTGACGCCGGTGTCCCACCCGGCCGGGAAGTTGCGGTTGAGATCGAGACCCTCGGGTGGGCGCCGCACCGGAATGGTGAAACCGTCGTAGTCGTGCACCGTTCCCTCGCTCATCACTCGGTAGCGCGGCGCACCGAGAGGTGCGTCGGCGTGCTCGCGGGGGATCATGACGCGTGGATCGCGCGGGTGCTCGACGTGCGATCCGTTCGGGTCGGCGATGCGCATCTGCAGCACGCGACCGTCGCCGTCGATGTCGGCGATCTCGAGACCCGGCCAGCGGTGCCGGTCGGCCCACGGCCACGCACGCATACTCGAGCGTCGGAAACGCGGCGAGTCGGCGAGTGCGGCCTCGACACCGTCAGGGTTCACGCGCGGTGCGACGTAGAACGTGCGTGTCGCAAGAGCTTCTCGCACGACCGGGTCACCCGCTGCGTGTCCCTCGAGCAGGTGCGCCACGAGATGCAGTGCAGCGACGCCGCCCGTCACCTCGACCGAGTGGATGTTCGCATCCACCCAGTGCGCCGGCTTGTCGTGTGCGGCTCCGGTCGACGAGTCGGTGATCGTGACGAGCCACAAGGCTCGTCCTTCGTGCGAGGTGCCGTACTGCTCGAGTGTCGCCAGTGTCGGGTGCGCAGCGACCGTCTCGGTCAACCATTCGGTCATCTCGTCGTGTCGAAGGAACCTGTCGAACTCGTAACCCATGGTCCAACACTATGGTGTCGCCCGTGAGGCCGAACATCCTGCTGGTCACGCTCGACCAGTTCCGTGGTGACTGCCTCTCGAGCGCCGGGCACCCCGTGGTGCAGACCCCGAACCTCGACGATCTGTGCGAGAACGGCGTGCGGCTCGCGCGTCACTACAGCCAGGCGTCGCCCTGTGCGCCCGGTCGTGCGGCGATCTACACGGGCACGTACCAGATGAACAATCGGGTGGTTGCGAACGGCACGCCACTCGATGATCGGTTCGACAACATCGCGCGGGCGGCACGTCGTGCCGGGTACGCACCGGCATTGTTCGGATACACCGACCAGGCAATCGACCCGCGCGTCTCCGACGGACCGGACGACCCGCGACTGTCGACGTACGAGGGGGTGCTTCCGGGGTTCGACTGTGTCGTCGACCTGTCGGGTGACCACACCCCGTGGACGGAGTGGCTCGCAGCGCGTGGTCACGACGTGTCGCGGGGTCACATCTGGTTGCTCGCAACGGAACACAGACGCGATGCACCAGAGAGCGTGTCGGCCTTCCTCGCCGGCGAACTGATCGACTGGATCTCCGCGCAGTCAGAACCGTGGTTCGCGCACGTGAGTTTCCTGCGGCCGCACCCGCCGTATTCGGCGGCCGGTGAATGGTCGCACCGTTACGACCCCGCAGCGGTGGGCGATCCGATCGCACCGGTGACCGAGCCGCACCCGTTCCATGCGTTGATGATGTCGCTCGAGGACTGCAACATTCCCGCCGACCCGGCTGCGGTGGCGCACATGCGCGCGCAGTACTTCGGCATGGTCAGCGAGGTCGACGACAACCTCGGGCGGATCTGGCGTCACCTGCGCGAGACCGGCGCATGGAACGACACCGTGATCGTGGTGACCTCGGATCACGGTGAGCAGCTGGGTGACCACGGACTGCGCGAGAAGGTCGGTTACTGGGAGCAGAGTCACCATGTGGTCGGCATCGTGCGCGATCCGCGCCACCCTTCTGCACACGGGTCTGTCGTCGACCAGTTCACCGAGAACGTCGATCTCATGCCGACGTTGTGCGAGGCGATGGGAATCGACGTTCCCGCCCAGTGCGACGGCATGCCGCTCACCGAGTTCGTCCGGGGGGAACGCCCGGGAACGTGGCGCGAGGCCGCGCACTGGGAGTACGACTGGCGTTTCTCGTGGATCGGGTCGGGGCGGTACGAGTGGCCACGGCAACGGCGGCCCGAGCGTTCGTCACTCGCGGTGCGCCGGTCTCGCACGCATGCCTACGTGCAGTTCGGTGACGGCGACTGGTTGTGCTTCGATCTCGCCGCCGACCCGACGTGGCGCACCACTGTCGACGACCCGGCTGTGGTGGCAGAGCAGGCACGCGCGATGCTCGCATGGCGCATGGAACACACTGCGCGCGACCACACCGGGTTCCTCGCGCGTGACGGTGGTGTCGGTCGATGGCCCGACGGCGTCCCGTGGCGCCGCCCGGCAGGTTGAGGCTCGTTCCTCAGTGTCCCCAGCGGTCGCGGTGCACCATCTCGGCCAGCGGTGCGCGCTGCAGCGGACCGTGGCTGCCCTTCGGGAAACCGAGCGGCACGATTGCGTGAACGGCCCACTCGTCGGGCAACGACAACACCTTTCGCATCTCGGACTCGCGACGGCAGAGCAGCGTCGTGATGACTCCGCCGAGACCCTCGGCGCGGGCCGCCAGGAGCATGTTCTGCACGGCGGGGTAGAGCGACGCGCCACCCACGACAGGGTGCCGACCGAGACCGACATCGGTGACGTAGAGCATCGACGGGTCGTGCACGAACACGCACACCACCGGTACCTCGGCGAGCCCGGCCGCGAGGGCACCACCGGTGTCGAACTGTCGTCGCACACGATCGAGGGTCTCGGGTGACTGGTCGGGCACCTTCGCGAGATTGAAGTCGACGTACGCTGCCCATTCCTCGACGTAGAGGTCGGACAGTGCCTGTTTGACGTCGCGGTCGCGCACGACGACGACGCGCCACGGTTGACGGTTGCCGCCACTGGGTGCCCACACTGCCGCCTGTAACACCCGGTCGAGCACGTCGTCGGGTACGGGCGCATCGCTGATGCGTCGGATCGATCGCGTGGTCGACAGCAACGAATAGAGGGTGTCGGCATCGGACGGAGTGCTCATGTGACCCAGTCTGTCACCGTGACCGCGTGTTTCGGTGCGGTCGGGGCACCCTGGCGGTGCGGGTCACTCGGGCAGACCGGGGCGGTGTGCCGATGCCGCCCACGGTGACATTTCGAGACCGCACCCGCCGAAGAGACCGTGGAGAAGGGACGCGTGTTCGACGCCGATGTGTGCGCGCACGAGACGAACCAACTCGTCACGGAAGAGCACTCCGTGTGAATCGGCACGAGTCGATAGATGGGCGATCTCGTGGAGAAGGGTGAGCATGGTCACCATCGGCCGGTGGATGCAGATGGCGTGCTCGTCGAGATCTGCAGAGGCGACAGCGCGGCGTGCACGACCTCTCTCGACACGGGGAGCATCGATGTCTTCGGCCGCACACACGCCGCTCACGGTGCGTGCGACATCGGCGAGTTCGACGGCGCGTGACGGCATGACGTCGTCGACCACCCACTCACATGCGTAGGTGAGCGCCTGTTCGGCACTGCCGCCCCGAAACCCTGTCGCACGTGCTCGTGCCGACTCGACGAGTCTCGAGTGGTCGGTGTGCGTCACCCGATCTCTCCGAAGACGCCGGACGTGAACGAACGACCCGATGCGCCGAACCCGCGCCCGGCAGAGCGTCCGTCGTGCCATGCTCTGCTCGACGAATCGACCCATGTCGTTCCTCCACGAACACGTACACCGCTGGCGCGCATCTCGGCGCGTGCGCGCTGAAAACGGTCGGCGAGCACGATGCCGGCACCGGTGGTCTCCGCGATGTGTTCCTCGCGGGCGGCCTTCAACACCTCCTCGATACCCGCCTGGAACCCCTTGAACCAGGAGGTGCGCGCCGAACGGTCTCCGCGGGGCAACAAACGCGCCGCCATCGCGTCGGCCGCGGCCCAGAGAGTGCGCGCCGCGAGGATGTCGGCCCGACGTCCGTACATGACGAGGACGCACGATCCGTCGTCTTCGTCGCCCTCGCGGTATCCGGCACATGAGTGCACCAGACCGATCGCGTAGAGCAGGTTCATGCGACGCAACCGGTAGAGACCCGACACGACCACACGCTCGACGGTCACCTCGATGTCGTCGTCGGTGACGGTGCCGCCGACCAGGTCGGTGTCGTCGAGACCGTGCTTCTGCATCAGCTTCGACGCCATCGCAAGTGCCGACTCTGCCTCGGCCTGTGGTGTGCCCGGGTGCTGGGCGAGCACCAGGAGGGCGCGGATGCGGGTACGGGTGTCGCTCACGTCGCCACCGTAGGTGGGGGAGGTGTCAGTGTTTCTGGACCGCGGCGAGGAACGCCCGAGTCCGCTCCTCGCGTGGCTCGCCGAGCACCTGCGACGGATGACCTTCCTCGACGATCACACCACCATCCATGAACACCACGCGTGATGCCACGTTGGCTGCGAAGCCCATTTCGTGGGTCACCACCAGCATGGTCATTCCCTCGTCAGCGAGTCCGCGCATGACCGACAACACCTCTCCCACGAGTTCGGGGTCGAGTGCACTGGTGGCTTCGTCGAAGAGCATCACGTCGGGGTTCATCGCAAGTGCGCGTGCGATCGCCACGCGCTGCTGTTGGCCGCCCGAGAGTTGGCCGGGGTACGAGGTGGCCTTGTCGGCGAGTCCGACCCGATCGAGGAGTGCGGTGGCAACACGGGCCGACTCATCGCGTGATCGCTTCAACACCTTGCGTTGGGCGACGCACACGTTGTCGAGCACCGTCATGTGCGGGAACAGGTTGAACTGCTGGAACACCATGCCGATGCGCGTGCGTGCCGCGTCGAGGTCGCAGTCGATGTCGGTGAGTTCCGACCCGAGCACCGTCACCGAACCCCCGGTGGGAGTCTCGAGAAGGTTGACGCACCGAAGAAGTGTGCTCTTTCCCGATCCGGAAGGACCGATGACGCACACGACTTCGCCGCGTTCCACGTCGAGGTCGATGCCGCGCAGGACTTCGGTCTCGCCGAACGACTTGCGCAGCCCGCGCACCGAGACGACGGGCGACATCATCGTGTCATCGCCTTCTGGCGCCGTTCCATCCACGCCACGAGCTGCGTGAGGGGGAGCGTGAGCGCGAGGTACACGAGACCGGCGACGATGAGGGGCGTTGCGTTCGCGGTGGAGTTCACCCCGTCACGCCCGAATCGTGCGAGGTCGATCGTTCCCGCGGTGACACCGAGGACGGAAATGAGAGAGGTGTCCTTGATGAGCAGCACCAGTTCGTTCGTGAGCGGTGGCACGATGACGCGCATCGCCTGCGGAATGACGATCGTGGCCATGGCCCTCGGGTACGACATACCGAGAGAACGGGCGGCTTCCATCTGGCCCTTCGGCACGGCTTCGATGCCGGCACGGATGGTTTCTGCCATGTAGGCGCCGGCCACCAGTGCGAGCGGCACCGCGCCACGCAGCCACGGGCTGGGCCACGACCATTTGAAGGCGATCGGAATACCGAACCCGAGAATGAGCAACGTCACGACGAGTGGGATGCCGCGGAACACCTCGATGTAGGTCGCAGCGAACCAGCGGTAGGCACGCACCGTCGAGAGGCGCATCAACGCGAACAGCAGACCGAGTGCGAGACCTCCGGTGAAACCGAGCACCGTGTAGATGATCGTGTTGCGCGCAGCGGTGGTGAGGATGTTCGGGAACTGGTCGACCACGATGTCCCACCGGAACATCGCGTCGGCGAGTTTTCCCCAGTCGACGAGAAGGGCCACGGCCCCCAGCACTGCGATCGATGCGGCGTAGATGCTCCGTCGGAGTACCAGCGCGCGCTTCCGCTTGCTGAGAGCCATGGCCCTCTGTCGTTCCTTGTCGCCTAGTTGTGTCGGCTACGGACCCGGATCACTCCTCGGTGGTCTCGGTGGCGCCGAAGTAGCGGTCGAAGATCTCCTGGTAGACACCGGTCGAACGGAACTCGTTGAGGCTCTCGTTCAACGCGAGCAGCAGGTCTTCGTTCTCCTGGGCGACTGCGAAGCCGTACTCCTCGATCTGGTCCTGGAAGGTTGCCGACACGACCGTGCCGCCCTGCTTCACGGCACGGAATGCATTGATCGGGAAGTCCTGGATGATTCCGTCGATCTGGCCGCCCTCGAGCGCGAGGAACATGGCCGCCGCGTCGTCGAAGGTCTGCAGCTTGGCGCCCGGCGCGTTCTCCTTGGCGAACGCCTCTCCCGTGGTGCCCGTCTGCACGCCGACGGTCTTGCCCGACAGTGAGTCGAGGTCGACGAGGGTCTCTGCGTCGGCTTCACGCACGAGCAGCGACTGGTACGAATCGAAGTACGAGTCGGTGAACGCCGCGTTCTCGGCGCGCTCCTCGGTGATCGTCATCGCGGAGGCCACCACGTCGCAGGTGCCGGCCTTCGGTGCGAGCCAGATGCCGTCGAAAGGCTGCACGGTGACCTCGAGGGTCAAGCCGTAGCGCGTGGCGATCGCCGTCATGAGGTCCATGTCGAAGCCGGTCCACTTGCCGGTCTCGTCTTGGTACTCGAACGGCTCGTACGGGGCGTCGGAGCAGACGGTGAGCTTGCCGGCCGTGATCGGCTGGAAGGTCAGCTCGACCTGTTCGATGGGCGTCGACTCTGTCGTGCCCTCGTCACCGCCGTCGCCACCGTCGCTCGACCCGCCGCCACATGCGGCGAGTGCGATCGACGCTGCGGCGAGCGTCGCGAGAATTCTGCGGGTTCGGGCCATGGTGTCTCCTTGGGCTCGTGTGGTGCGGAGAACACTAGACCACGGCGGGGTACGAATGTCACGGTGACCCCGTCCGAGGTCGTCCCGGTCACTCAACGGTGATCGTGATCTGCCCGTGGTCGGACGCGGTGCACTGGCCCGAGAAGATGCCGCGGTTGCGGAACACGTACCGGCCGGTCTCGCCTGGCCGCAGCACCAGGAACGCGTAGGTGTGGACCGTGGTGTCGTTGTTGGTGACCTCGAGCGTGTCGCCGAGACGCACGTTCAGCGTCAGCGGCGGTGGGTTCTCGGGGGTGCCACCGGCATCGAGAATCTCGCGGGTCCCTGCGGCGATGGTGAACGAATGCACGGAGGGGTCGACGCGCGAGACGACCGAGAACGCCACGAAGGCGACAGTGGCCAGCACCGCGGCTGCGAGCAGGCCGATGACCAGCCTGCCCGCGCTGCGGTTCACCGTTTCGGTGATGTCGGAGTCGGTGTTCGACTCGTCGCTCACGGAGCCTCGTCGAGCACCGGCACGTCGATGGTGATCTCGCCGGCCGTCGCAAAGGTCAGGGTCACCGAGATCGACGATCCCACCTCGAGCGGTGCGACGAGATCCAGCAACATGATGTGGTAGCCACCGGGCTTCAATGAGACGGTCTCACCGGCGGGAAGCACGATCTTTTCGACTTCGCGCATCGTCATCTCGCCCGACATCGGCATCGTCGTGTCGGTCGACATCGAGTCGTCAGCCATCGAGTCGTCTGTCATCGAGTGATCGTCTCCCTCCGACATGACCACTTCGTGTACCTCGGCCTTCGCAGCAACCGATGCATCGACCGAGGCCGACAGGAGTTCGTCACCGTCGGTCGCAACGATGTCCATGTACGCCGCTCCCATGGTGGCTGCCATCGGGCTCGTCCGCACCCACTGGTTGGTCACCGTCACGGAGGCTTCGCTCGTGGCGAGCGTCGTGTCGCTCCCGGTCGAGTCGGATCCGCCGCACGAAGCCATCGCGATCAACGACACCAGAACGAGTGCTGCGCCTCGTCTGCTTCTTCTGTTGGTTGCCTTCATTGCTCTCCCTTTCTTGTCGAGAATTTGTGAGTGTCGGAGCTACGCGAGGAGCATCTCCAGGTCCGACACCAGTGAGGGCACGTCGATGCCGAAGGGCCATTCGACGACCACCTCGCCCTGTTCGTTCACGGCGTACGCCGTGCCGGTGTGGCTGACTTCGACACGGCCGTCGACCTTGGTCACCGATGACGAGGCCTGGAACACTTCCTCGGCTGCTCGCAGTTCGGCCTCCGACGACGGAATGACGGCATGGAAGCGGTCGGTGAACGACGAGAGGTAGCGAGGCATGATCGCCGCCGTGTCACGCTCCGGGTCGACCGTCACCATGGCGATGTCGACCCGCGATGCGTCGTCGCCGAGTTTCTTGCGGGCGTTCTTCAGGTTCGCCAAGGTCGCGGGACAGATGTCGGGACAGTTCGTGTATCCGAAGATCACCACGAGGATCTCCCCGTCGGCGGCGCGAAACGAGAACGGTCGTGGCGCACCGTCGACGATCTCCGTCACAGTCACCGAGGCAACCGACTTCGTGGTGGGCGGCACGTATCCGATGAGAGAGTCCGGCTTCGACGAGCAGGCCGCAACCACCATGACCGTCGCGACCGCGAGTGCCGCCGTGCGTCGATGCAGTGCCATCCCCATCACTTCCCAATGTCGCACTCCGTGCGCTCGTGTTTCACATCGAAACGACGAATTTGGTGTGACATGCGGCGCCTTGCACCAGTCGCGCGGCAATACTCGTTGCCGTGCATCGCCGGACCGACATCCAGGGACTGAGGGCCCTCGCGGTACTCGCGGTGCTCCTCTTCCATGCTGGAGTTCCGGGGCTCGACGGGGGTTATGTCGGGGTCGACGTCTTCTTCGTGGTCTCGGGATTTCTCATCACGTCTCTCTTGGTCACCGAACGCTCGGAGTCGGGACATGTGTCGTTGCGCGACTTCTGGGCCCGTCGGGTGCGCAGGTTGCTCCCGGTCTCGGCACTGGTGGCCGTTGTCACGATTGCCGCCTCGTGGGTGTGGCTCGAGCCGTTGCGGGTGCGTGACGCTGCAACGGACGCACTCGCGGTGGCCACCTTCTCGTCGAACTTCGTGTTCGCCGAACGCGGTGCCGACTACCTGTCGTCGACCCTGCCCCCGTCGCCCTTCCAGCACTACTGGAGCCTCGCGGTCGAGGAACAGTTCTACGTGGTGTGGCCAGTGCTGGTGGTCGCCGTCTGTGCAGGTGCGGTGGGGGCCACGGCCGTTCGACGTCGCGTCGGGGTGACGGCACTGGTGGTCGGGGTCGGATCGTTCGTGGCGTGCATGATCGCGATGCGCGACGTGCGGTCGCTCGCGTTCTACTGGCCCCACACACGTGCGTTCGAACTTGCTGCAGGGGCACTGGCGGCAGTGGTTCCACCCGTCGTCGCGAGGACCCGCGCGTTCTGGGCCGCTGGCGCATGGGTGGGCATCGCCGGCATCGTGTCGTGTGTCGTTCTGTTCGACGACACGACCGAATTCCCGGGGCCGTGGGCACTCGCACCGGTGATGGCAACGTTGCTCGTGCTGCGCGGCGGCGACGTTGCTCGTTGGGCACCGGACGTCGTTCTCCGTTTCGCACCGTTCCAGTGGCTCGGTTCCCGCTCGTATTCGGCGTATCTCTGGCACTGGCCTGCACTCGTCATTGCGGCCGCAGCAATCGGTCGTGGTCTCACGGTTGCCGAAGGTCTCGCGGTCACGGCGGCTGCTGTCGCGCTGGCTGAGTTCACGTGGCGGTGGCCTGAGGAACCGATCAGAACCACCGTGTCGATGCGCGGAGTGCGCGCTGCACTGTTCGCCGTCGGACTGATGGGTCTCGTGGCTGGAGCCGGCCTCGTGGTGCGCAACAACCCGCCGGTGATGGCCAGTGGCACTGCCGCCGAGACGCCGAAGCTCCAGACGACGACCACCGCAGGTCTCGGGCCGACGACGACGGTTCCGGTGGCGCCGACACTGCCGAATCCTTCGGCACCGTTGGCTGCCATCGTCGAAGCCGCAGCCGCGACGGGTTTGCCGTCGAACCTGGACCCGAGCCTGACGGCCATCAGGAACGACATGCCGGTCATCTACCGCAACAACTGCCATGCAGGTTTCTCGGCGGTGAGACCGAAGAACTGCGTGGTGGGTGATCCCGAGTCGGACGTGGTGGTCGGCGTGTACGGCGACTCGCACGCGGCTCAGTGGTACCCGGCGTTCGAGAAGATGGCGATCAAGAACGGATGGCGTCTGCAGTACTACACGAAACGCGGGTGCCCTCCGGCCGAGATCGAGGTGTACAGCTCGGTGCTCGGGAAGAACTACCGCGAGTGCGGCCCGTGGCGCGCGAACGTGCTCGACCAGATGGTGAAAGACGGGGTGAAGGTGGCGATCGTCGCGCACTTCGACAGATTGCTGTCGGCGACCACGAAGATCCCACCGTGGCAGAAGGAGTGGCGGGCTGGTCTGCGTGCGACGCTCGATGCGCTCGACGCTCGCGGAATCGTGCCGGTACTGATGGAAGACACGCCGTGGCCGGGACAGGACGTGCCGAACTGCCTCAGTCAGAACTACGCCGCGATCGGCAACTGCTCCCAACCGGTGTCGCAGGCGTACCGCGATGACATGCGCGAGATCAGGGCCGACTTCCAGTCGGAAGGGCGCCACGTGCTGTGGGTCAGACATTTGTTCTGCTCCGAGGCCGTGTGCCCGAACGTGGTGGGCAATCTCCTCGTCTACCGCGATGACAACCACATCAGCCAGACGTATGCGTCGTTCATCGCACCGTTGCTCGACCAGGTGTTGGCTCCGTTCGTCGACTGGTACGCCCGTCCTCGCTAAATCACCGGTGCTTTGTCAGACTGACCACATGGCACAGTCACCCACTCAACGACAGATCCTCGAAGAACTGGTTGGCAGCGGTCGTCTGACCGACGAAGAGTCGCGGCGCATTTCGTCGGCACCGGTGTGGCAGTTCTCCGTGCGCGAGTTGGTCGGTTACCTCGCCGGCCTGATCATCGCCGCCGGTGTCGTGCAGATCATTGCGGTCGTGTTCGAAGATGCGTCGAAGTACGCGGTCGTCGCGGCCCTCTACACGGTCACAGTGGTGGCCGGGTTGGTCTCGTGGCAGTTGTCGTCTCGTGGGACGTGGCAGGAGCGCCTCGCCGAAGTTCTGGAAGGTGCCGCGCTCGGCACTGCGCTCGGTGCGACGGCCATCGTTCTCGACGATGCCGACATGCGCGGCGAGTGGATCGGTTTCACCGTCTCCGCCGCGGCCGCCGCCTGGGGGGCATTCCGCATGACGACGACGCGCTTCATCGGCACGGTGGCGTTCTCGGGTGGGTTGCCCGCACTCGCGATCGTGACCGCGGTGATCATCGACGAAGACTCCGCGACGTTGGGTGGGTTGTTCATGCTGATCGCGGCTGCGGTGTTGATCGTCGCTGGTCTTCGAGATGTCGGAGCACCGTTCGTGGCGCGAGCAGTGGGGTCGCTGTACGTGATCATCGGCTCGATGACGCTCGGCACCGACCTCGGGGGAGCAGGACTCTTCATTCCGCTGGCGGTCGGCATCGTGATGTTCGCCGCGGGTTCGACGTTGCTCACACCCGAGATGCTCCTCGCGGGCGCCTTCTGTGTGGTGGCCGGCGTGGTGCTGCCCACCAACGAATGGATCGAGAACGACCTCGCCCGCGGTCTGGTGGTGGTGGCGACGGGTCTCGTGGTGCTCGTCGCCGTCGGTGCGCAGTTGCGCAGGAAGGTCAGTCCACCAGCGCCTGGTGCACCAGCTGTTTGAGTTGTGACCTGATCGGCCACGTGCTCGACGGCATCAACTGCGTCATCACGATGCACACCGTGTCTTCCACGGGGTCGACGTTGAAGTTGGTGCTGGCTGCTCCACCCCATCCCCAGTCGCCGACGCTCCCGGGCACCTTCGCCTTCACGGGGTCGATCGTCACGCTCACTCCGAGCCCGAACCCGACTCCGTCGAACGTGGTCTCCGAGAACAACGGTCGGCCGAACTCTGTGAGGTCGGCATTGTTCGGCAGGTGGTTCGACGCCATGAACTCGACCGTCCGCGGCGAGAGGATGCGCACGCCGTCGAGTTCGCCGCCGTTGCGCAGCATCTCGGTGAACCGCATGTAGTCGGCCATTGTCGAGACGAGTCCGCCACCGCCGAGGTGAGCCACCGGTTCGTTGAGCGCGGCCGCACCACCGGCGTCGTTGCGCACGATGGACTTGTCGGCAGGGTTCGGTACATAGAGCGCCGCGAGACGGTCGGCCTTGTCGGAGGGGCAGTGGAATCCCGTGTCGACCATTCCGAGTGGTTCGAAGATGCGTGTGCGCATGAACTCGCCCAACGACATACCCGAGAGCACCTCGACCACGCGGCCGAGCACGTCGATCGACATCGAGTAGGCCCACTCGGTGCCCGGCTGGAACAGCAACGGAAGCTCGGCGAGCATGTCGCAGATCTCACCGAGCGACTTGTCGCGCGGCACGCCCCACTCGAAGCCGGCCTGGCGGTACATCATGTCGACGGGGTTCGAGTACACGAAGCCGTAGGTGAGCCCGGCAGTGTGGCTGAAGAGATGCCACATGCGCATCGGCTCGGTCACCGGCACGAGTTCGGGCGCGGTGAGCGTGCCGCCGCGGAAGACCTTCTGGTTGCCGAACGACGGAATGAACCACTTCACCCTGTCGTTCATCTCGAACAGTCCCTCTTCCCAGAGCATGAGTGCCGCGACCGCGCAGATGGGCTTGGTCATCGAATAGATGCGATAGATGGTGTCGTCGGCGATCGGCTTGCCGTTCTCGACGTCGGCGTGACCGCCGGTTGCCGACCACGCGAGTTCTCCGTGGCGCGAGACGACGATGTGGTAGCCGGGCAGTTTCCGGTCGGCGACGTACCGGTCGAAGTGGGTGCGGATGCGCTCCAGGCGCGCGGCGTCGAGGCCGAGGTCGGACGGGGTGAGTGACGGGACGAATGTCGACATGGGGGCATGGTACGGCGCGATGGTGTGCCGGTTGTCACTGGGCGGCTCGATCGGGTTAGCATTTCTCACGACTCGCAAAAGGCGAGCGCACACGTGAAGGAGACCCCACGATGACCGGAATGATCGATTGGTCGACCGAGTACGACGTCTTCCATCCCGACTACATCGCCGATCCGTTCTCGATCTGGGACGAGTTGCGCGAGAAGTGCCCGGTGGCCCACACCGACGTTCTGGGCGGTTCGTGGCTGCCCACCACCTACGAGCACGTGACGACGATCGCCCGCGACATCGAGCACTTCTCGTCGAAGTCGATCACCGTGGTTCCTCCGCTCGATCCCGATGCCGAGCCGATCACGATCGCGGCGCCCATCGCCGTCGACCCGCCGCTCCACACCTACTCGCGTCGTCAGTTGCTGCCGTCGTTCTCCCCGCGTGCCGTCGATGAGCTCGAGGTGTTCACGCGCGCATGGTGCCGCGAACTCATGGACACCATCGCAGGCCGCGCCACCGCCGATGCCGCCGTCGAGTACGCGCAGCAGATTCCTGCGCAGGTCATCGCCACCATGCTCGGCGTGCCGACCAACATGAAGGACAAGTTCACCGGTTGGGTGCGCGCGATCCTCGAGAACGCCGCCTACGACACCGAGGGTCGCGAGACTGCCGCGACCGAACTGCGCGAGTTCTTCATCTCGCAGGTCATCGACCGGCGCACCAACGGTTACGGAACCGACATGATCTCGGAGCTCCTCCAGGCCAAGGATCCCGACGGCAACCCGTTCCCCGACAAGCTGGTGCTCGGTATGTGCGGGTTGCTCCTGATCGCCGGTGTCGACACCACGTGGAGCGGCATCGGGTCGTCTATCTGGCACCTCGCCACGCACCCCGAAGACCGTGAGCGTCTGCTGCGCGAGCCGGAACTGATCGACAGCGCAGTGGAGGAGTTCCTCCGTTTCTACTCGCCGGTCACGATGGCTCGCGTCCTGCACGACGACTACGAGTACGCCGGGTGCCCCATGAAGAAGGGTGACCGCGTGCTGATGGCGTTCCCCGCCGCGAACCGCGACCCCAAGATGTTCGAGGACGCCGACAAGTTCATCATCGACCGCCAGCACAATCGTCACGTCGCCTTCGGTGCCGGCATCCACCGCTGTGCCGGGTCGAACCTCGCACGCATGGAGATGAAGGTCGCGATCCAGGAGTTCCTCGCGCGCGTCCCCGAGTTCGAGCTCGACCCCTCGCAGGAAGTCACCTGGGCGGGCGGTCAGGTGCGGGGCCCGCGCAACATTCCGATCAAGATTCTGAAGTCGAACGACCGCTGAGTCAGCGTTGCGGCCGCGGGTCGTGACCGTCGGGTTTCAGCGCGCGTAGTCGCGGTACGCGGCGAGTGCACGCGGGCCGTAGACGGTGCCCGGGCCGCCGCTCATGGAGATGGCGACGCCGATCGTCTCGGCGACTTCTTTCTCGCTCGCACCGTGCTGTGCGGCTCCGCGCGCGTGCGAGGCGATGCAGCCGTCGCACCGCACCGCGATCGCAATCGCAAGAGCGAGCAGTTCCTTCGTCTTGCGGTCGAGGTCACCGTCGGCGAACGCCGCCTCGTGCAAACCCGCGAACCCTTCGTACACGCTCGGAATGAGCGATCGCAGTTCGCGCCCGAGGGGTGCCAGTTCGTTGAGGAGTTCTCGCCCGTGTCCGTGAGTGTGATCGGCCATGCGGTCAGTCTGCCCGTTTCGCGACGGAGTCAGGCGATCGCACCGAGTCCGTCGACGTCGGCCACCGCCAGCAGCGCACGATTCAACATGTCGCGCATGAGCGACTGGCCGCGGTCGTTCATGTTGCCGTACTGCGGGAGGTTCGTCACCGAGTAGATGGCACAGAACGTGACGACGATGCGGTACTGGCGCCACGCTTCGTCACGGTCGAGGGCGATGCCGTGCGTGGCGAGTCGCGCCACGTACCGGTCGACGAGTTCGCGGTCGCGACCCGACCTGACCTCAGGGGTCAGCGACTGGCTCACGAAGTACCCGAGGTCGTACACGCCGGAGCCGCACCCGACGATCTGGAAGTCGATCACGGCCGGTCGTTGTCCGTCGAACATCAGGTTGTCGGCGCGGTAGTCGCCGTGACAGAGCGTCTGTGGCTGCATCAAGGTGTCGAGCACCCACTGGCACTTCTGCGACCACAGTGCACCAATGCCCTCGGTGCCGGCTGGAATCGAATCGCTGAGGATGTCGACCGCGATCGGCCAGCCCGCGTCCCACAGGCTCGGCAGCACCATGTGGTACACCGGGTTGGAGAGCGGCTGGAACACATCCTGCATGTCGGCGAGTTTCGGGCTCTGCCACCACTGTGCGTGGAAGTCGGCGAGTGCGTCGATGAGCGTCGACGCGTCGTTGATCGAGACACCGTCGAGTTGGTTCAGGTTGCGCATGCCGCTGATGTCTTCCATCACCACCGTGAAGTCGGTGCTGTCGGCCGCGATCGCCGCACCGTGGCAGACGGCCGTGCGGAACGGGGTCGAGGGAGCGATGTCGCGGTAGAAGATGATCTCTCGTGCGTAGAAGGCGAGTGCGTCGGCGGTGAAGCGTTGACCGGGGTCGTCGGTGGGGTACTTGATCACGACCGATGCCGGTGCCGAGGTGGCCGACGAGTAGGTCGGGGTGATGCGTTGGAGGATGCTGAGAACTCCGACTCCCTCGCCGATTCTCTCCACCGCGACTCCGGTCACCGAGACGGAGTCCTCCAGCGCGCCGCTGCCGCGGAGCACGCCCTGCACCCACTCGGGTGTGATGTCGGACTCCGTGCGGATGATTCCGAGACCGGATTCGATCAAGTCGACGATTGGCATCGTGCCCCCTTGTGCCGTCTGCGAGCCCCCGCATCGCAGTGTGGGCAGGTTAGTTCCACGTCGCTGGGTGCCGGAACGCATCTAGTCTCGCGGTCGTGAGCGTGCGCATCGGGGTGATCGGAACCGGGATGATGGGATGCGAGCACCTTCGCAACGTGATGGCTTTGCCGAATGCACGTGTAACGGCTTTCAGCGATCCGAACGAAGAACCCCGTGGCTGGGCGCGGCGCACGCTCGGCGAGCACCGAGCCACGGAGTTCGTCGACCATCGTGATCTGCTCGCATCGGGACTCGTCGACGCCGTGATCGTTGCTTCACCGAACCACACGCACCGTTCGCTTCTCGACGAGATTCTCGCGACTGATCTTCCGGTGTTGGTGGAGAAACCCATGTGCACCGCCGTCGACGACTGCCTCGCCGTGGTCGACGCTCAGTCACGGCGTTCGGCCATCACCTGGGTCGGCCTCGAGTACCGCTTCATGGCACCCATCGCCGGCCTCGTGGCCGAAGTAGCCGCCGGGGCGGCCGGTCGAGTGCACATGGTGTCGGTGCGAGAGCACAGGTTTCCGTTCCTCGTGAAGGTCGACAACTGGAACAGGTTCAGCCGCAACACGGGCGGCACGCTCGTGGAGAAGTGCTGCCACTTCTTCGACCTCATGAACCTGGTCGTGCGTACCGACGCATCACGACGTGGCGACACGCTTCCGCGTCCCGTGCGCGTGATGGCCAGTGGTGCACAGAGCGTCAACCACCTCGACGAGTGGTACGACGGCGAGCGAAGCGACATCCTCGACAACGCCTACGTCATCGTGGAATATTCCGACGGAGCGCGCTCGATGCTCGATCTGTCGATGTTCGCCGAGGCCGGTCGCCACGAACAGGAACTCGCCGTGGTGGGCGACGCGGGAAAGATCGAGGCGCAGGTGCCCGGGCCAGGTCACGTCACCGTCGGCACGCGATCGACACGAGAGGTGCGCGAGGTGCCGACGCCCGTCTCGCCCGAGGTCGGCTATCTCGGTGCGCACTTCGGGGCGTCGTTCGTGGAAGTCGCACGGTTCTGCGCGGCAGTCGAGGCGGGCACGTCACCAGAGGTCGGTGTCGACGACGGTCTGTGGTCGGTGG
>VFQT010000377.1_pt1 | contig 66886 bp, 43 predicted proteins | sample 3512381 | NCBI WGS metagenome assembly VFQT01 (sample SAMN10412376, study PRJNA504923) | tailings metagenome | isolation source: Relicate 2 Philex TSF3 active mining site | place: Philippines: Tuba, Benguet | collected 2017-08-29
TGCAGGTTCACAACTATGGAGAAAAGCAGACTCTGTTTGCGATCAATCACTGGGTCGCAGGTGCAGGAGCGGAGCTGGGCATCGGCAACAGTCCCGGGAATACTCGAGACTGGACGTTTACCGGAAACGCCGGCAGTTATTCCACAAAGCGACTGCGAGTCTACGTTCGACAGGTGAAATGACCGACCTGCTCTATTTGCAATTTCCAATCTCCAATCACCATTAACCCTTGAGTTCGTCACGTGCAAGAGCCAAGAACCAAGGAATCTGAAACGCCCGCGTCGCCCTCCTCTGAGCTCGCTGGCGCTGGCTCGACCCCTCCCGGACTTCGTCCAGGAGGGGAGCTTTGGCCTCAGTGAATCGCGGCGATTTTCTTAATCCTAATCTTAATCCTAATCTTGATCCTGGTTCCCACCTGCTCGAACCCATCAAGACGAAAGCTCGCGAGGGAGTACTTCATGACACGGTCGATGGCCTTCCTGTTGCTGTCTTTCTGTCTTGTCTGCGAACCACTCGCCGCGCAGCAGGAGTCTGCAATTCGCACCGGCAAAGCGCGCGAGAAGGCCATGGCGACCGAAGTTAACTGGTCGGTGACCAATTCGACCGTGCTGGATCAGTTGAGGCTGCTGGCGGAGCAGACACAGTCGGTCATTCTTCTTGATCGGCGAATTGATCCGGGGTTCGCACTTTCGCTTGAGACCGGATTTGTGTCTCGCTGGCAGGTCGTGCAAAGAATCTCCTCCGCAGTTCCCGGTGCCGGTGTTGTGGATGTTGCCGATGTGACGCTGGTTGGGCCGTACCAGTCAGTTCGACGCGTGCCGGTTTTGATGGCCATGTGTGACGACAATCTTCCGCGATGGAAGAAGGTCCTTTCGAACGATGAGTATCGAAAGGTCACGCAGGTGTCGGCTCGTGAATGGCCTATGCTCGCAGAGCCCAGGCAGTTGCTGGTCGATGCCGCTCGCACGGCGGGAGTCGCCATTCGAAACCCTGACGCTGTTCCTCATGACGTGTGGGATCAGGGACGGCTCACGCGACTTTCGTTCCTGGATTTTTCCTGCATCCTGCTGGCTCAGTTTGATCTTCACCCAGTGCTAAGCGAATCCAAAGCAGAGATCAGCATCGAGCCTGTCGATCCGTCCGCGAAAATTGTACACAAGTATTCTGTCGCGGCTGCAGACAAGCCCAGGGTCGCTCAGGCGTGGCAAGCACTGCATCCGGAGCTGGCTCTGCGCTGGACGGGAAACTCGACGACAATCACAGCAACCATCGATGAGCACTCTGACATGATGGAAGTTCTGTCGTTCCTCGATCGCCCGACGACTGGAACTGGGCCAGGTACGCCGCAGGAGTCGCTGAAGACTCGCAAGTTTCAGCTGAAAGCGTCTCGCACGACTGTTGGCGATCTCATCCAGTTCTTTGCAAACAACTCCGTCAGAGTCGAAGTGTCCAATCCCGATTCCCCTGAAGCCAAAGCGCTCCTTCGCAAGCTTGTGGATCCGGGATCGCTGACGGAAAAGATGTCGGGCCGTGAGTTCTTCCCCGCTCTGTTTGGTGAGCACGTTCGGGAAGTCGACGTGCAGGATGATCGAGTAATCCTGACACCATGATTTTATGCCGTCAGGATTATTGCTCTATGGCTACACCGGCAACTTAACGAAGTCGCAGAGTGGCACCGGGCCGGGGCGAGACTTGAGGAGCTGGCCAATGGTGACACCAGCGAATGCAGCTTCCGTCGCTGCGTAGGCTCGGTCGAGTTCCTTGTGCAGAGGGCACAGGGTCGTGTGGGAGGGAAGTCCGAGCGGACAGTGGCGAATCCGTTCCAGCGGCGAAACGGCATTGATCACGTCCAGAATGGAAACCGTGTCGGCGTCACCGTAAAGCATGTATCCGCCACCCGGTCCCGATCTCGAAGCGACTAGTTCCGCGGCAGTGAGATCCTGAAGGACCTTGTGCAGATATCGCCTGGGCACCTGAGTTTCGGCGGCCAGGACATCCGCGGATTTTGGTGTGTCCGGGTCCTGCGCGAGGCAGGCGACGGCTCTAAGTGCATATTCGGCGGTTTTCGGAAGCATGACGAGAATCCCTTTCCTATTTTCGACGGAATCAATTCTACACCTTGACATGCACAATTCAAGCCGCCATCTTTGACGATACCAGAAACAGGGCAGGGGAGCTGATTCCGAAGACGGCGGCGAAACTGTTCTGAGTCCGCGAAACACGGGGACGGGAGATGGCGATGGACCAGATCAGGACTTTTGGCGTATTGGTGGCGGTGGTATTCGGCACGCTGTGTCATTCAGAATCTGCCTTGGTGGCTCAGGACGATTTTGAAGGTCCGCCGATTTCTTACAGCGAAACGACGCCGGACAACTGCATCAGCCGTTTGCAGGAGCGTCTCAATAAGGGCGAAGTGGTTCTGGAGCATGACCATCACTTTGGCTACGTCAAAGCGGTTCTTCAGGCTCTGAACGTTCCGCTGGAATCTCAGTCGCTCGTGTTCTCCAAGACCAGTCTGCAGCTTCGCCGGATCAATCCGAAGACTCCCCGAGCGATCTACTTCAACACGGATGTCTACATTGGATTCTGCCAGAACGGCGACGTGATGGAAGTTTCGGCGGTCGACCCGAAGCTGGGCACGGTCTTCTATACGATGGACCAGAAGAAGTCGGATGGTGTTCCTCAGTTCGATCGACGCACAGACAACTGTCTTGTCTGCCACAGTTCCTCCCGCACGGAAGGAGTTCCGGGGCATCTCGTTCGATCGCTGTTAACGGACGCCGGCGGCCAGCCTTTGCTCGCCGCCGGAAGCAAAAACGTCAATCACACCACACCGATTGAAGAACGCTGGGGCGGCTGGTACGTGACCGGACTCGCGGGTTCTCAGAAGCACATGGGCAACCTGATCATGTCACGGGATGAAGTGCCGGAGACCATTGATAACTCTGCCGGCCAGAACGTCACAGACCTGTCCGACCGGTTCTCAGTGTCTCAGTACCTGACACCTCACAGCGACATCGTGGCACTCATGGTTCTGGAGCATCAGGTGCTCGTTCACAACCGAATTGCCCGCGCGAGCTTCGCGGTGCGTGAAGCACTCCATTACGAGACGATGCTGAATGAAGCGCTGAAGAATCCTCAGGGGACGCGTCTGGAAAGCACAACTCGCCGCATCCAAAGTGCCGGTGATCGACTGGTGGAATCGCTGCTGTTCAGCGGAGAAGCGAAGATCACAGAACCGATCAAAGGAACGTCGGGCTACGCGGAGATCTTCGCAAAGAATGCTCCTCGCGATCCAAACGGTCGTTCGCTGTATGACCTGGATCTGAATGCCCGGATGTTCCAGTACCCCTGCAGCTACCTCGTGTATTCCGAAGCCTTCAATGCTCTGCCTGCCGATATGAAGTCCTACGTCTGGCAGAAGCTGTGGGACGTCCTGAACGGCAAGGACACGACCGGCAAGTTTGCTCACCTGACCGAATCCGATCGCCAGGCGATCGTGGAAATCCTTCGAGCCACAAAATCCGACCTGCCGGATTACTGGAGGGAGTGAGTTTTGAGTGTAGAGCGATTGTCCTCAATCGCTTTGACCTCGGCTGCGAAACGGGATCCGGAACGGCTGAGGACAGCCGTTCTACAATGGTATCAGCGGTCAGCAAATGCCACGGCTTTGAGGTATTCTCGATTCAGCCGAGCGATATGAGCAACGGACACTTCGGCCGGGCACGCTGCTTCACACTCGGACGTGTTCGTGCAGGATCCAAAGCCTTCTTTGTCCATCTGAGCCACCATGCCCAAAACACGGCTCGTTCGTTCCGGATGCCCCTGAGGCAGCACGGCCAGCTGTGAAACCTTGGCCGACACGAACAGCATCGCCGATGCGTTCTTGCAGGCTGCGACGCAGGCACCGCAGCCAATACAGGCTGCGGCATCCATCGCGACTTCCTGGCGTGCACCTGGGACCGGAATGCAATTGCCATCCGGAGCATTCCCTGTGTTCACAGAGACATAGCCGCCGGAAGCAATGATCCGGTCGAATGCCGAACGATCCACGACCAGGTCTCGAACAACCGGGAACGCAGACGCTCGCCACGGCTCAATCGTGATGACCTGTCCGCTCTGGAATCGTCGCATATGCAGCTGGCAGGTCGTGGTCCCCTTGTCAGGACCATGCGCCTGGCCGTTGATCATCAGGCTGCACATCCCGCAGATGCCTTCGCGGCAGTCATGATCGAATGCCACTGGCTCTTCACCCTGGGCAATCAGCTGTTCATTCAGAACGTCCAGCATTTCCAGGAAGGACATGTGAGTATTCACGCCGTTCAGGCGATACTCCTTGAACGCTCCTTGAGAATTCGGACCAGACTGTCGCCACACACGCAGAGTCAGATTGAGTGTCTCGCTGCTCATGGTTATTTGTAGCTCCTGGTCGAAGGCTTCACATTTTCAAAGATCAGCGGTTCTTTGTGCAGCACAGGTTCAATGCCAGCACCCTGGAATTCCCAGCCCGCGACATAGCTGAACTGGTCATCATTTCGTTTGGCTTCACCATCGTCTGTCTGATGTTCTTCACGGAAGTGACCGCCACAGGATTCTTCGCGGTGAAGAGCATCCACGGCCAGCAGTTCAGCAAACTCCATGAAGTCCGCCACGCGGCCGGCCTTTTCAAGGCTCTGGTTGAGCGATTCACCGGATCCCAGAACGCGAACATCTTTCCAGAACTGTTCGCGCAGGTCGCGAATTTTTGGAATCGCTTCTACCAGCCCGGCCTTGTTGCGAGCCATGCCGCACTTGTCCCACATCAGCAGGCCAAGTTCACGGTGGAATGAGTCCACACTGCGACGTCCTCGGACGTTCAGCAGCTTGCTGATGCGATCTTCTGCGTCCTTCTTCGCCGCGATGCAGGCCGGGTGATCTTCCGCCACCTTTTCGAACTTTGAAGAGGCAAGGTAGTCGCCGATCGTGTATGGAATCACGAAGTAGCCGTCGGACAGACCCTGCATCAGAGCACTGGCCCCCAGGCGATTGGCACCGTGGTCAGAGAAGTTCGCTTCGCCAAGAACGTACAGTCCCGGCAGATTGCTCATCAGGTTGTAATCCACCCAGAGGCCACCCATCGTGTAGTGAACCGCGGGATAGATTCGCATCGGAACCTGGTAAGGATTCTCCGCCGTGATCTTCTCATACATATGGAAGAGGTTACCGTACTTCTTGCGAACAACGTCCTCGCCGTCACGCTTGATCGCATCACGGAAGTCCAGGTACACAGCCAGTCCGGAATCGCCAACGCCGAACCCAGCGTCACAGCGTTCCTTGGCAGCTCGTGAAGAAATATCGCGAGGAGCCAGGTTGCCGAACGACGGATAACGACGCTCCAGATAGTAGTCTCGTTCGTCATCCGGAATCTGTCCCGGAGCACGCTTGTCGCCCTTGCTTTTCGGCACCCAGACTCGACCGTCGTTTCGAAGGCTTTCGCTCATCAGAGTCAGCTTGGACTGATAGTCGCCACTGACCGGAATGCAGGTAGGGTGAATCTGCGTGTAGCAGGGATTGGCGAAGTAAGCACCCCGACGATGACATCGCCATGCTGCCGTGACGTTACAGCCCTTCGCGTTGGTCGACAGGTAGTAGACGTTGCCGTAGCCGCCTGTGCACAGGACAACCGCATCGGCCGTGTGAACTTCCAGCTGACCGTTGGAGAGATTTCGAACGACGATTCCTCGAGCCACGCCGTCGATGACGACCAGTTCCACCATCTCCCGACGGCCATACATCTTCACTTTGCCGGTCGACACCTGACGCATCAGAGCCTGATAGGCACCCAGCAGCAGCTGCTGTCCGGTTTGACCGCGGCAGTAGAAGGTTCGGGAAAGCTGAGCACCGCCGAAGGAGCGATTTGCCAGCGTTCCGCCGTACTCACGGGCAAACGGAACGCCCTGAGCCACGCACTGATCGATGATGTTGTTTGCGACCTGAGCCAGGCGATAAACGTTCGCTTCACGTGCTCGATAGTCGCCGCCTTTCAGAGTGTCATAGAACAGGCGATAGATGCTGTCGCCGTCGTTCGGATAGTTCTTCGCCGCGTTGATCCCGCCCTGAGCCGCGATCGAGTGGGCTCGACGAGGACTGTCCTGAAAGCAGAACGCCTTCACGTTGTAGCCGAGCTCACCCAGTGACGCGGCGGCCGATCCGCCCGCAAGTCCGGTGCCCACCACAATCACGCTGTACTTGCGCTTGTTGGCCGGGTTCACCAGCTTCATGTTGAACCGATGCTTGTCCCACTTCTGCTGAAGAGGACCGTCGGGAACTCGCGAGTTCAGCTGATCACTTGCCACGCGAAACATCGGAAGACCTCAAACTCTGCGATAAAGAATCAGAAAAACGCAGCTCAAACGGGAACGACCGGAGATCTCATCAGCTCTTATGAGCAAATGCCCATGCGATCAGACTGATGAATCCGCCTGCAATGGCCCAGGCAAACAAGAAGCCTGCCCAGCGGAGAATGAAGTTCCAGTTCTTATGATTCAGCCCCAGTGTCTGCAGAGCACTGCGAACACCATGGCTCAAATGGACACCAAGTGCCACCAGTCCCACAAGGTAGATCACCGCATGAAGCGGGTGAGACAGAACCGCCTTGACGGCCTGGAATTCGTTGTCTGCCACCTTTTCCGCATTCAGAGCAGCGCTGTAATCAACGCCGATACCCTTTTTGAATTTCATGTCGACGATGTGAACGACGAGAAACGCCAGAATCACAAAGCCAGTCACAACCATCCAGCTGAATGCTCCACCCGGGACAATGAAAATTCCCTGCTTGGATTCCTTCATCGCATACGACTGACCACGAGCAACTCGGTTCATCGCACCGGTGGAAATGGCCAGGCCAATGTGGAACGCAAACGTTGCGAACAACCCGATTTCAGCCGCGGCCAGAAGCGGGCCAAGGCTGTGGAGTTTGTGAGCGTAGTCGTTGAAGACCTGCTCCCCTGCGAACAGCTGCAGGTTGCCCGCGAGATGTGCCACAAGGAATCCGCACAGCGAAAGTCCGGTGATCGCCATGACCACCTTTTGACCTACGGATGTCGAACAGGCTCTAACCACGGGACCAAGCCCGGGAACCTTTGACAGGAGTTGAGCCGGTACGCTGAGAATTCGAAGCAGAGCGTTCAAGAGCTATGCTCCTCCCGGAGAAAGACGGTCAAATAGAAGGATCTCTGGAAATCCGCACGCATTACTCCGGATTTCGCAGCATTCGTCGGATTATAGGAGCCCCCATCTGAACTGCAACGAGCCACCATTTCTCTCTTTTCCACGAGAGTTTTCACGAGGCTCCTGGAACTCACGCCACCGTTGTGCGTGTTTCAGCCGGTAAATCTGCACCATCACCGTGGCCGGGTCATTCCATGACCGGAACCCCGTAAGCCGGATTCATCGGCGTAGTGGAACTCGCCAGAGTTCCCGTCGTCAAAGCACGCCATTGGATCTCTGGCGAGGCAAGTCATGGGATCTCTGGCGAACAACGACGAGGGATCTCAGAATCGTTCACAGCGCCGTTCGAGCCCTGGAATGACTCAGCGACCGTTACTTCAGGCCGCTGAAATCCACGGTCGCGAAGTAATCGTCCGCAGTTTCCGCCCGGCGGATCATTTTCACGCTGCCGTCTTCTTTCAGGAGCAGCTCCGCACAGCGCAGCTTGCCGTTGTACTGGAATCCCATCGCGTGACCATGGGCACCCGAGTCGTGAATGACCAGCAGGTCTCCCCGCTCGACCTTGGGCAGAGGACGCTGGATGGCAAACTTGTCGTTGTTCTCACATAGCGACCCAACAACGTCCACAATCTGATCGTGAGGAGCATTCTCCTTGCCCAGCACGGTGATGTGATGATACGCACCGTACATGCCGGGACGCATGAGGTTCGCCATGCACGCGTCCACACCGACATAGTTGCGATAAATGTTCTTGTGATGAACGGCGGTGGTGACCAGAAACCCATGAGGTCCTGTAATCATGCGACCGTTCTCCATCTTGATCTGAAGGGGATCCAGGACAGTTCCTGCGATCATCGAATCGTACAGCGCCTTGACTCCCTGCCCGACAGCCTTCAGATCCACAGGCTGCTGTTCCGGTCGGTACGGGATCCCAATGCCGCCACCCAGATTCACAAACTCGATGCGAATCCCGACCTGGGAATAAAGCCGCTGTGCGAGATCAAACAGCATGCGAGCAGTCTCAACGAAGAACTCACCCTTCAGTTCATTCGATGCGACCATGGTGTGAAGACCAAATCGCTTCACGCCCGCGTCACGCAGCTTCCGATAACCGTCGAACAGCTGTTCTTCCGTAAAGCCGTACTTAGCTTCTTCCGGTTTGCCGATGATCACATTGCCTTCGCGAGCCGATCCGGGGTTGTAGCGGAAGCACAGCAGCTCCGGCAGCCCGACGTGCTGCTTCAGATAATCGATGTGAGACAAGTCGTCCAGATTGACGATGGCTCCCAGTTCCACCGCCTTGCGATACTCATGAGCCAGCGTATTGTTGGACGTGAACATAATGTCCTCGCCCGTCAATCCGACTCGTTCGGAAATCATCAGCTCCGGAAGGCTGGAGCAGTCCGCTCCCAGGCCCTCTTCCTTCAGCACTTCCACAACGTAAGGATTCGGAAGTGCCTTGACGGCGAAGTACTCACGAAAGCCGGCGTTCCATGAGAAGGCGGCATTCAGGTCACGAGCCGATTTTCGAATTCCTTTTTCATCGTACAGGTAAAAAGGAGTCGGGTACTTTTCGGCAATGCGACGAACAAACGCGGCATCAAAGGGCAGTGGCTTTTGCATGAAAGGACGTTCTCTTCAAAGATGACGTTTGCCCGGACAAAAACCGGGGCTCCGGAATTTTCGAATCGCGTAGGATGCCGATCGGCGGCAAAACCGCCAGAGTCTCGGGCGAAGAATTCTAGTGAATGGCTCGACATGCCGTCACAGCGGCGATTTGCAGCTGAACGTTTTTCACGCGTGAGAGATGCTACGTCTGCCAGAACTTCCACCACGGTCGATTCGACTTCGGTACACTGACGTCCGGAGCGGAATCGAGGTTCAGGATCTTCCACCATTCCTGGACAAGTTCTTCCGAAAGAGTTTCCTGGACGGTCAAGCTGGCCGGGGCGGCATGCAGCGGCGGTCCGAAGAATCCCGCGTTCCAGCTGCGGCCCTGCAAAATGGGAGGCCACAGAAGAATCACAGCCTCGCCTCTGACTTCCGGAATCGCTGCCGGCGACCCTTCGCCCCAGATCGATTCCATCATGTCCGGCCGAGGACTTCTGCCGCTTCCGTAATGCCACCACGCGTCGTCCGATCCGTCCTCAGGGAACTCGCCCGCGGCGACCCGCAGCATCTCCTCAGTCGGCTTCCGACAGTTCGGCTGCAGTTTCGACAACGCGCACTGAAGTAACGTAAAGAGGTGAAAACAGTTGCTGAGGTTGTTGTAGCGGACTCGAAAGCCTCTGCGTGATTCGATATGAAACACGAGCACACTGCCGCTGCAGCGACGAAGAAGTTCCAGAACCCATATCGGACCGACTGAGAATCCGGATGCCCGCTCAAGCAGGTCGTGGACGTCCGCCTGAGCTGCCAGTTCAAGACGCGATGATTCGGAATGTGCCAGGTGAGCGACAATCGACTGGCCCAGATACTCCAGTCCTATGTCCAGCTCTTCAGGAATCTCAACATCGTCGCCGTCATCATCTGCATCGATGTCTGCATCATCGTCTTCGTCCGCATCGCTTTCGTCCTCAGCCGCTGATGACGCAGATGAAGACTGAGGCTTCTGTTTCTCATGCTCCAGGTAGATGCGTTCCAACTCACCGCACCATCGCAGAAACGTCTCCCAGATGGCCGGCAGGGAATGTTCCGGATCAGCACCGTTCTCAACCGATGCCCCGAACCAGACGGCCAGGAACCCCGCACCGGCCGGAGCGTTGATTCGAGGAAGCTCCGCAATGATCAGCGTTCGGATGTTGCTGCCATGTTCATGCTCCTGAACAGCACCCAGCGCTTCACGCAGTGCAAGCTCTGGCTCACGCTCGGTCTGTTCGTTCGCTGCATCAATGACGGCATTTGCAAGCCGCTGAATTTCATACACATCCACGGCGACTATTCCTGAAGCAGCAGCAGTTTCGCATCGGCCAGATCCAGCCAGTCGCAGATGCTCTCCCCATCGCCGTAATCGACCGTCACCCTCAGCGTCGAAACGCCCTCGACAGACAGCTGAACGGGAATGGGTTCGTCGGTCGATGAGATCATTCGATCCAGCAGGACTTTGTCGTCGCCTTTGATGATCAGCTGCACGGCATGAGTCCCGTTGGATGCGACTTCATCATCAATCCCGGCCAGGCATTCCAGGCTGCGGTATTTCTGATCAAGGGCCCACGACATTTCTGTTTTGGAATGGATGCACAATCCCTTTGAAAACTCCCGACCGCGAAGTCGCAGCTTCGACTGTCGCTGAATCGTGATATCCCGACGAGGCCCGAACAGTAACTGCTGCTGTTCTTCCGTCGCCAGTCCGGCGAGCAGGCTGTTTTCCGGGTCGGCCCCCAGGAACTTCTCGTCCAGTGATGCAAGATCCGAAAGGTACGTCAGCCTGCCACCGCTGAGATCAATCTGGCGAACAGCGTCCAGGGCCACTGGAATCGTCTGGTCCCATGTCGTAATCACCTGCAGATGTCCGGCAGACGTCGTGAATGCCTTCACTGCCAGCTGGTCGCCGGTGCCGAGCGAAACCTTTCCTGCCGGCTTCGCTGGCGGAGCAGCGCCATCCGCTTTACCAAACACAACTCCATAAACTCGTGCGAGCGGAACAGGGACCGTTTCACCGTCGAGCAGAAATTCGAGCTTCTCTCCATTGAAGGACGAGACGACTCCAGCCAGAAAATCCAGGCCGGATCCATCACGCTTGGCAACGATCAGGAGATCCTTCGTGGTTTCACGCTTTCGAAAGGTCTCCCATTGCGTCCGAAAGGCGGGGTTGTCCGCCTGCAGTCGAATGCTCTCCACGGCCTCAACCGGGATCTCAAGGGTTCCAAGTCCGCCGGATGTCAGCGAAACGGCTTTGGCAGTGCGACTGCCCGCTGTTCCGGAAATTTCTGAGCCGTCGCGAAGGATCAGTCTCTGAGGGTCAACGGGCGCGGCGCCACCTGCACCAGCCATCGTGATAAGCAGCAGGTCTCCCATCGGAACGGTGATGGTCTGACCACCGGACTGCATCATCAGCGATTCGGTGCTGATCGATTCCAGCGTGCCGGTTTCGGTTGCGCCGCTGAGCCGAGTGATCTGGACATCCGTGGGCAGGGCGATGCACAACGACATCAACAACGTAAACATCGGATGGGGCACTCCGTTCGTCTTGCAGTCACACGTTTCCGAACTTACTTTTTCTGTTCGGCAATGCGGCGAGTATAACGACTGATGGCGTCAAGAAAATTGGGCGGGAACTGCTGACGAATCAATTCACGAGCCTGAGCTTCCTGCTGCTTGTCGAGCATGCCCCACGCACCATTCTCTGTCAGTTCTTTCCTGTCGGCATCGCCTTCGCCGGCGGCGCCCTTTACGCCACTGGAGCCGGATGGCTGAGTCGATGGCTGATTGGATCCGCCGCCACCGCCTCCCTGCTGCTGTTGTTGCTGTTGCTGCTGCTGTTCCATCTCCTTCAGCAGTTTGTCGAGTGCGGCAATGACTTCTTCTTCACGCTTTTGAACGGGATCATCGGACTTGCCAAGATCCAGGCGTCGCTGCACATCGGACATCAGTCGAGCAATCTGAGGAAGTCCGTCGGCCGGAATGCCCGCTTCTTCCCGCATCATCTCTGCCACAGCCCGAAATCGCGCAGGGACATCGGTTGTGTTATTCAACAGCAGAACAAGATCATCCGCTGCCTGATCCGGCTTCAACAGTCGCAGTCGACACACGGCTCGATAGAAAAACAGACTGGCAGGGTCAGCAACTTCTTCAGGCTTCATCGGCTCAAGCAGCGTCAGGGCATCGTCGTACAGCCGATGCTGAGTCAGCCAGCGGGCGTACCAAAGCTGCACGTGGTTCCTGTAGAAGTTCTCGGAACGCACGCCTTCGAAAGTCAGCAGAGGCCGCGGACCTCCCGAGCGACAGGAATCCACCAGCTGCTGAACGGCACTATCAGCCTCCGCCAGTGATGCAATCAGGCGATCCAGGCTCTCTTCGGCGGTCATGGCGCTGACAACACTCTGATCCGCCCAGAGCTGAAGTGCTTTCGCAGCGCCGGCCTGATCGGCTTTACTGACAGCCAGCCATGCGATCAGATTTTCGTGCACCTGTTCCGGCGACATTCGAACAAAGGCTGCTTTCGCAGGTGCGGCCTGTGGCCTCGCTGGTGCTGTCGGAGTTTCCTGGGCCGCCTGAGCGACGGCGAAGGTTGGAGTGACTTGTCGGCGATTGGATTCCATCGCCACCGTCTCTGATGAGAGGCTGGGAACAAGTCCGGCCATCCCCAGAATGAAACTCAGGCCAGCACCACGTTTCATCACTCACCGTCCTCGTCAGTGTCGTCGTACTCAGAATCATCATCGTCGCCGAATGAGACCATGCCGGCCAGATCGTAGTCTTCACGATCCATGATCTCGACCGGAACCATGTCGCCGACCTGCAGCTCAGCCCCTGTCACGATCACGTTGGCATCAATTTCCGGAGCATCGGCAAATGTTCGGCCGACGTAAACCCCGTCGCCAAGATCCTCATCGATCAGCACATCCAGCTCGTAGCCGATGAACTTCTCCGCATGCTCAAACGCAATTTCCTGCTGCAGAGCCATCAGTTCATCGCGGCGGGCTTCCTTCACGTCTTCCGGCAGATGACCGTCCAGCTTCACGGCCGGAGTTCCCGGTTCCAGTGAATACGTGAAGACGCCCATGCGTTCAAACCGAGTCTCTTCGACGAACTTTCGCAGCTCGTCAAACTGCTCATCCGTTTCGCCCGGGAAGCCAGTAATAAAGGTTGTGCGAAGGACGACGTTCGGAATGCGCTCACGCAGCTTGCCGACAAGCTCCTTCGTCTGCTCCGCGTTGACTCGACGCTGCATTCTTTTCAGCACCGGCGAACTGATATGCTGCAGGGGCATGTCGAGATAAGGAAGGATCACAGGTGACTCGGCAATCACATCAATCAACTCGTCCGAGAAATTGATCGGGTAAAGATACATCAGCCGGATCCAGTCGATGCCATCGACCTTCTCAAGTTCTCGCAGCAGCTGAGCCAGTCGAACTTCACCGTACAGATCCATGCCGTAGTAAGTTGTATCCTGAGCCACCAGGATCAGTTCGCGAACGCCGTCTTCCACCAGCTCACGCGTTTCGTCGATGACCATCTCGATCGGCTTCGTCACATGCTTGCCTCGCATCGACGGAATCGAACAGAACGTACAAGTGCGGTCGCAGCCTTCTGAGATCTTCAGGTAGGCATAGTGTGACGGCGTGATTCGCAGGCGAGCCTGATCATTCAGCGCCTTGATCGGAGCAGGGCGGAAGAGTTCTCGCTGTTCGCGAGCACCGCCAACCAGGCGATCTGCGACCTTCGTAATTTCATCACGTCCGAACACACCAACGACATGGTCGATGTCCGGCATCTCCTTCAGCAGCCCGCCTTCGTTCTCCAGTCGCTGAGGAAGGCAGCCGGCGACGATCACGCCTTTGGTCTTGCCTGCTTTCTTCAGGTCCAGCATTTCCTGAATGACCGATCGAGATTCCGCGCGGGAACTTTCGATAAAGCCGCAGGTGTTGACGATCACAAAGTCTGCACCTTCCGGCTCCGACACCAGCGTGTAACCGTCCAGTGACAGCGATCCCAGCATCTTCTCGCTGTCCACCAGATTCTTAGGACAGCCAAGGCTGACAAACGCGTACGTTCCTTTGGTCAGTCGAGGATCCTGAGGTTCTCCTTTGAGCATCGGAGAGTTAGAAGAAGACAGGTCGATGATCGGGAGCGAAGGCATTCTGGAATTACTCGATTTCGTGCGCTCGGAACTTTGCGTAATTGCAAAGCGGACCAAGTCTACACAGGTCTAAACAGGTCTGAACAACCACGACACATGTTCAGCCCAGGAGATCACTCCTGTTTCGGCTGAAAACTCATTCTCGCGGTGCCGCAAAGTCTACTCGGAATTCAGTTTTCGGCCACAGCCTGCTTTTGTTTTCGACCTGGATTCCGGGCGGAAATGGAAATTTCCAGAATTCCTGTAACCTTGTCGCGAGAAATCTGAATCCACTCCGGACACCATATTCCTGATTACCCGGAGAGAGACGCTGTATGAACCAGCCCGCCTGCTGCCCTCAATGCCAGAAACCACTCGGAAGCGACGCGCCGCTGGGGCTTTGCCCGTCGTGTCTGCTGGGTGCGGCTGCGATGGCTCCTGCGTTGAGTCCGGCGAAAATCGAAAGTCCGCCGGGAATTCCGTCTTTGTCCGGCCTTGAACGATTTCTGTCGCCGACCACTCCCAGCCTGTACCGCTTTGTGCCGCCAAATCCTCAGGAACTGGCCCCGTTCTTTCCCGCCCTGGAAATCCTGGAACTGATCGGCTTTGGTGGCATGGGAGCCGTCTACAAAGCTCGCCAGATCAAACTGGATCGCCTCGTCGCACTCAAGATCATCCGGCCCGAAGCTCAGGCCGACCCCGCGTTTGCCGAACGATTCAACCGAGAAGCTCGAACCCTGGCCAGACTCAGCCATCCCGGAATCGTCGCGATTCACGACTTTGGCGAAGTCTCCGGCGACATCACCGGCGCAGCGCCGCTGTATTACTTTGTCATGGAGTACGTGGACGGAACCAACCTGCGACAGCTGCTGCGAAATCCTTTGGAACCGGCTCAGGCCCTGACCGTGATTCCTCAGGTCTGCGATGCCCTTCAGTACGCTCACCAGGAAGGCGTCGTGCATCGCGACATCAAACCGGAAAACATCCTGATCGATGCTCGAGGTCGAGTCAAAATTGCCGACTTCGGTCTGGCACGAGTCGTCGTGGGCAGCGCGGAAGAATGGACTCTGACGGGAACCCATCAGGTCATGGGAACTCCTCGTTACATGGCGCCCGAGCAGATGGAAGGTTCGCATTCCGTCGACCATCGTGCGGACATCTATTCCCTGGGCGTTGTGTTCTACGAGATGCTGACCGGACAAATTCCCGCAGGCCATTTTGAACCACCGTCACGCAAAGCAAACGTCCATCCGGGACTCGACAGCATCGTCCTTCGCGCGATGGCACGAGAACCCGAACGACGTTTTCAGAGCATCAGCGAATTGCGCGTTCAGGTGGAGAAACTGGCAAGCTCGCCAGCGGCCTTCACAGCAGTGAAGGGCGGGACTGGCGGCGATGCATTTTTCGGACTGCCGGACGATCAGTCTGATGAATCCTATGCGAACGCAAGCGGCATGTCGGCCATCATGAGCCGTGAAGCAATGGCGGCCATGAGATGGGTTGCCGGGCCAACAACGGAACGAACCGCGTCCCGAGCACCTCGATGGCTGATGCTTCTGCTGGCCTTGATTCCGTGTGCCATGCTGTTCTTTCCGTGGCTCGACGTCTATGTGACTGACAATCAGGCAACGCGCGGAATGCCGGAACATCTCAAGGAGGTTTACAACAACCTTCCTGCCAGGCATCTGCTGTTCATTCCGATTCAAATGGTGTCGGGAATCAACTTCATCGTGTTTATGGTGTTTGTCATAGTGATCCAGGCCATTTCTCTGGGACAGCAACGGCCGATGGTTCGACTGGCATTGCCAGGTTTGCTGTTCACGGCACTGGCCATTCTGTTTCTGCTGATTCAAAGCTCCGAGATCAGTCACCAGCTTGTTCCGGTTTATGCGGATCCAGTGACCGGGGCCATGCCGCAAAGCTACGGGCCTTATGCAGGTGGCGAGGGCCGATCGTGGATCGGCTCGCTGGCTCACGAGGTCGTCTACCGCCCGCCGTTTTATGTCTCGTTCGCGTGCTGCATTGTTCTTGTCGTGTTCTCGGCATCTGAGGTTCGTCATGCGTTGGCGCTCTTGCTGAAACGACGAGCGAGAATGCGGGAACAGAACCGAGGAATTGCCGAACCGGTGGAAGTCAGAGCAGGGCGGTATCTTCTGATCCTGTCTGCCCTCGTGTTCATTTCCGGCGGAATCACGTTCACGATTCTGATGGATTCCGGTGATTCCAATGACGACTGGACCTACTTCTTCGCGGGACTTCAGGTTGTGTGTCTGCCCGTGACGATCCTGAGCCTGATCGCTGGCTTCACGCTGAAACAGCAGCACGTCACGCAGCTTGTCCAATTCACGCTGATCCTGCTTCTGCTTCCGCTCACGCCAGTGTCTGTCATCAGTATCCCGATTGCCGCATGGTGTCTTGCCGCGTTGAAGAACAGCTCGCGGTTGCCGTCACAGGCTGGGCAAGTCGCTCGTGAAATCTCCATGTCCGCGGAAACACCGGCAGCAGCGGAGAAATCCGATGTGGCAAAGTCACTGCGATTCACTTTCGGAATCACTGGCGTTTTGCTGCTGATCACGACTTTTCTGTTCTTCCTGTCGACCTTCATACTGGCCACCTGGGTTTCCAGAGCACCGGCACTGGAAACGCGGGTTGCTCCGGCATGGGGCCCATTGATGCTTGCACTGGGCACTCTCCTGATTACGCTGTCGCTGGGACTGTGGTCACTGATCGCTGCCAATTCGGTTCGACGCGGGGCAAGCAATGTGATGGCATATCGGGTTGCCACCGCTTATCTGCTGCCGATCACTCCTGCCTGGCCCATCACCTTCTTTATCGGCCTTCACTGTCGGAAGTTGCTGGAAGAGCTGCAGAATGAAAGCTCAGGGCCCTTTGGTCCGGCCGGAGCAGGGCAGGCAGCAGGAACTTTGAATGGCGTGACTCCGCATGGCAATGCAGACGCGACCTCGTCAGAGTCTGGTGCGCAGCGAACGGCAAAGACGGATAACCGCTACTGGCAGCGACGGGGCCTTCAGGCTGCCTTTGTTGTTTCTCTGCTGATGTTCCTCACGATCAGCACCGACTTTTCGACCGGCACGTATGAAAATGGAATCGTTTTGTCTCGCAGCCAGGTGACTCGAGTCGGTCTTCCTGAGCCATGGTTTGTGAGTGAAACACTTTACGATGCGAATGGGGTCAGTACGCACCATCAGTTTCGATGGCTGGGGCATTCTCTCTGGCTCATGATCGCAGGCCTGGTGTGCTACTTCGTCGCCGACAGAATGGCGCCAGCCGATGGTACTCGACGTAAGCGATGGATCCTGTCCCCCGCCGCAATGACGGGCATGACTCTGGTGCTGGCGATCTGGATGGCTTTCCTGAGTACCTGGGCCAGCACGGCCGGAGGAGTTCGCAACGCTCTGCTCGGAGATCCTCGCCCGGAACTTCTTCAGGCCGTGCAGAATTCTGATCAGCCCACCGTTCAGCGTTTGCTGGAAAATGGAAATACCACGGATCCGCCGCTGCCAGAAGGATTCAACAGTCCTCTCTGGTGGGCCGTCGCCGAAGATGATCCGATGATCACAGCCATGCTTCTGGCGTATCACGCCGACGTAAACTTCAGCAGCAAAGAAGGAATTACTCCGTTGATGCTGGCCGCCTGGAAGGGCGATGTGGCGACCTGCGGATCACTGCTCAACCTGGGAGCCAACGTGAATGCTCAGGATACGATTGCCTCATCCGATCAGCACACGATCCTGACGAATTCCAATGCCATCTACTGGCCAGGAGCACGCATGACGCCGCTGATGCTCGCAGCCTGGAAGGGACACGAGCCTGTTGCAAAACTGCTGCTGGAACACGGCGCTGACCCGATGCTGCGAGATGCCTCTGGAAGAACAGCGTACGAAATCGCTCAGGTCCAAAACTACTATGCCATCCACAATCTGATTCTGGAATCGATCAAGCCAGCCGTTGAGATTCCGGCAGGCGAATCGACGTCCTTCGCGCCAGCGATGCCGCCTGAAGCACTCGACCTGATGCTTGCCAAAGCGTTGATGGAGGACGATCTGGACTCGATCAAGGCATGGAAGATGAACGGCGGTTCCGTGCAGCGAGCAAATTCCTCCGGCCAGACCGCGTTGATGCAGGCCGCAGCGACGGGACGTGAACGCATCGCTGCCTGGCTGATGCTGGCCGGATCTGATCCGCTGCAGCGAGATTCCACCGGACAGACTCCCTTAATGATCGCCGCCGCGGCCGGTCACGCGCGGGCGGTGGAGATGATTCTGAGGTTGGAACAGATCGGCTTCGATGAAGAGATTCAGTTTCGCATGTCTCAGATGGCTTCGGATCTTCCCGGTGGCCTGGATTTTCAACGCTATCATTTCGACGCGGGAATTGATCAGACAGATTCCCGGGGAGAAACCGCATGGATGAAAGCAGCGGCCGGCGGACATCTGCAGGCTTTCGAAATTCTGACTGAGATGACGACAGCAGAAAAACTGACACCGGATGGCAAGAGCTGGCTTTCCATGGCGGTCGAAAACAAACAGGAATCGCTGCTCTGTTCATTGCTCGACAAGGCCATTGCCCAGATGGAGTACATCCAGAAGGGATATGTTTCGTCCTCGCGAATTACCCCCGACCTCATGTGCCTCAAGGATGCCGCCAACCGCAATCCCCTGGAACGAGCCCGAGAACTGGGGCTGTCCAAGGTCGTTGAAAAAATGGAGACCTACTGCCAGCTGCTCATCAAGTCCATGGATCAGCATCTGCAGGAAAGTCCAAATGATCAGTACGCGACCGAAGTCAAAGCCAAATGCCTGAGGACCCTCGGCCAAAACTAAAACACAAACTCCCAAAACTCCCCTCGCCCCTACCAGGGGAGAGGGGCCGGGGGAGAGGGGTCTTTTGTCTTCAACATCAATCCCCCCGCTCGCCAATGGTGTTTGTAAATTCATCTGGATCTTCCGGATTTCTGCGAACCTTTTGGATGTGAATGGGCTCGCACGCGACATACCGTATCGCGGCATCATCAACGACCAGGGGCATTCTGCATGACAGTTCTCACAACCACTCGCCTGACTCTGAAGAACAAGACTCCGAACGAAGTCCGCGAGATGCTGGATTCGATGCCGCCGGAGGTTCGCAATGAGGTGGCTCAGTGGTGGGTCGATCGAGCACTCAATGCTCCAGCGCCGGATCCGTGGATTCATGGGTTTACGATCCTGCGAACAGAAGATCAGCAGCCTGTTGGCTTTGGCGGTTTCAAAGGCCCGCCGACGGACGATGGCGTCGTAGAACTGGCGTACGGCATCGACGAAGAGTTTCAGAATCAGGGCTTTGCCACGGAGATGACTCAGGCCCTGACGACCTTCGCCAAAGCCCATCCAGCCGTGAAACTCGTCATCGCGCATACTCTGCCCAGTAACGGGCCGTCGCAGCGAGTCCTGACGAAGTGTGGCTTCCAGAACGCAGGCGAACACATGGACCCCGAGGACGGTCTCGTCTGGCGCTGGGAATCTCCGGCGATGTAAGAGTCCTGCTCTGTTTCTGGCACACGGTGCCTGATTGAACACGCCATTCGGAAGCGTGTGTTTTCTTCCGGAGTACGATATTCTTCCGCTCCACCTACTTTCAGACTTCACCGAATCCCTGCTGGCCAGTCCTGCATGCGTGCTCTTGAACTACTCCGCGAACTGATTGCTTTTCCGACCGTCAGTTCGGAATCGAACAGCGAGATCAGTGACCTGATTCAGTCCTGGCTGACTCGTCTGGGATTTGAAACGGAGCGAGTGGACTATCTGGATGATCGTGGCGTTCGCAAGTCCAACGTGCTGGGACGCAAGGGGCCAGCCGGAAAAGGACTGGCGTGGTTTGGTCACACGGATGTGGTCCCGGTGAACTCCTGGAGCTTTCCTGCAGCCGGACCTTGGACACCGCATGTGGAGAACGGCCGCGTTTACGGCCGAGGTTCCTGCGACATGAAGGGACCGGTCTGCTGTATGCTCGCAGCGATCGAAGCCACGCTGGATGTTCCCCTCAAGGCACCTTTGTACTTCACTGTGACTGCTGATGAAGAAGTCGGGATGCCGGGGGCTCGCAAGGTCGTGGAATCATCGCGCCTGTATCGCGAAATCGTGGCGACTCAGACGAACGCGATCATCGGCGAACCGACCAGCCTGGACATCGTCTATGCTCATAAAGGCGGCCGAGCCGTCAGAGTGACTTCCATCGGTCGGGCGGCTCACTCGAGCACCGGTCTGGGCATCAACGCCAACATGGCACTGATTCCGTTCTTGATGGAAGTGAAGAAGATCAACGAGGAAATGGAGACGCAGCCGGAATGGTGCGACGCTCGATTTTCCCCGCCGACTCCGACGCTCAATCTTGTCATCCGCGATACCAACACAGGGCTCAACATCACATCCGCTCAGTCGGAATGCCTGGTCTACTTTCGACCGATGCCCGGACAAGATGCGGACGGAATGGTGGATCGCCTTCGCAGCACGGCAGAACAGCTGGGACTGAAGTTTGAGATCATCTTTTCCGGATCGCCGCTGTTCACTGAGCCGAGTACTCCGTTCATCCAGGAGCTGCTGCAGCTGACCGGGCACAGCTCCGCAAGAACCGTTGCGTACGGAACGGACGGAGCTGTCTTCACGGAACTTCGCAATATCGCCGTTTTTGGCCCGGGCGACATCGCTCAGGCTCACACCGACGACGAATGGATCAGCCTCGACCAGCTGCAGAAGGGAACTCAGCTCTACATCGAAGCCATCCGTCGCTGGTGTTGACGTCTCCAGGGTTTGCGAGCCACTTGCTATTTGCCAAGTTCCAGACAGGACAGTGTACTTCCAACACGCACGAAGAGTGATTTCCCCACGAGCGCCGGATGCGACATGACCTGGACGTTGTCGTCTGTCAGCGAAAGTCGTGAGAGGATCTTTGGGGCATCGCCATCGGTCGAGATCAGCAGCAGCTCCCCTTCAATCGTGAGCGCCAGAAGTCGGTTGTCACTCGCGATCAGGCAGCCATACCCTGTGAAGGCGTCGTCCTTCAGTGTATTCCGAGTCTTCAGCTGATCCGCCGGATCAAGTTCATACAGATCATTCCAGATGCCATAAATTCTTCCCTGTGATTCCACCGGTGTATGAGAATCCGGCTTCAGGTCATCGTTCTGAGCATCAGGCTGAGTGTGCAGCGTTCCGTCCGGATTGAAGTGATAGATTCGCGTCCCATTGTTTTCCGATGACACCAGCAGACGTTCTCCCAGCACGACCGGAGTTGGCACATTGAAGTCACCCAGTTCCGGCGGGATCAGTGACCAGAGCCTCTTTCCGGTTTTTGCATCCCAGCCACCCAGTGATTTTGCATCGTAGCCAATCACCTGTTCGATCGTCCCGGTCTTCATCGCCACAAACGACGAATACGACGCGTCAATGCCCTCGGTGGTCCAGACGTCTTCCCCGGTTTCAGGATCGATAGCGACCAGCGATGCCTTCTTGCCACCTGGCTGCACGATCAGATGACCGCCGGCAATCAGCGGCGAACCGGAATGTCCCCAGATCATATGAGGTGACTGGAAGTCGGCCGCAAGGTTGCGCTGCCACAGCACAATTCCGGACTCGAGTTCCAGGCAGCACAAATGTCCAAACGCTCCGAGTGTGTAGACGCAGTCTCCGTATATCAGCGGGGTTGCTCGCGGTGAATTTCCATAGTCCAGCTTTCCGGACACCGGATACAGATGCTGCCAGACCAATGTGCCTTCTTTCGCATCGAAACACTGAAACACATCATGCCGGTCCAGTGCATCGCGACTGCCCGTGACTACAAATCCCTGTCCCGCGGCAATGCCTCCCAGCCCGTCGCCGCTCAGTTCAGCGCTCCAGGCAAACTCCGGTGACTTTGGAAGACTGTCCGGAAGCCAGGCAACCCGCCCGTCTCGCGCGGCTCCGCGCCATCCTGTCCACTCGGCAGCAGAATCCGCGGCCTTGTCATCAGGCCGAAACGAACACAGGGCATACATCCTCGAAAGAGAATGATGCCCTGTTGTATTTGTATTGCCTGCCAGAGGAATTCTGGCGGGAACCAGTTCAAGCGCCGTTGTGGTCAGGACTTTTTTTTTGTGCTGGCGGAAGCCGCCGGCGCGACAGGCGCCTCGTCTTTCCATGGCACGAAACCAGAAGCGGTTTCGAGGTCGATCAGCATCTGAGCATCCAGGCCAACTTCTTCCAGTGCTGCTGACAACGCCTTCTGGTCTGCCTCCGGCATTTCTGATTTCACAAACAGCGTAATGAAGGGGACAGGTTTGCTTTCGCCGATGACTCGCAGATCACCCTTGGCCACTTTGCCGCAGCCTTCCAGCAACGGGCCGGCATAGCTGGAGATGACTGCCGCAGCCTTCGCGTCCTTTGGCAGCTCCATCAACATGACCGCCGCATTGCTGCAGGAGGGTGCCGTTTCAATCGACGCTGGAAGGGCGACTCCCTTCTCCTTCAGAAACGCCATCGGAGCGGCGGACTTTTCGTCGCAGTCTTCCGGTCCAAAGAAGATTCGATATCCCTTCAGGTCTTCAACCGTCTTCGCTGGATCGTTGGACCGCACCACGAACAGACCAGTCTGAACGACCTTGTCTTTCAGGTCCGTCAGTCGAGCCAGTGGTGTGACGGTGATCTTTGAGTCCTTAGCATCAGACAGAACCACCGAGTGCTTGCCAACAATAATGTCGACCTTGCCCTCGGACTTTTCCATCGCCGACTCGAGCGTTTCGCCCCAGACAACAGTCACCTTGCGCGACAAATGCTTCGCCAGAAACTCCCCGAGCTTCTCGTACTTTCTCTGTGCGTAGCCTTTGACGCAGTCACAGGCGAGAGGACCGGCCAATGGATCCATGACCACCAGAGTCAGCTCCGGTGACTTGTCTTCAAAGGCAGACACAGTGGCTGTGGAAGACAGGAATACGAGAGCCGTGAAGAGGCTGAACAATCGGAACATCATGGTTTCACCCAGTAAGCCAAACCTACAAACCCAAACTCAAAACCCAATTCAATGATCTCGACCGTAACGTTGTTCTTGTAGCGGCAGGGCGCAAGCCCTCCGGTGAAACTGCGGCATCAATTTACCGGACGGCTCGCGCCGTTCCGCTACAAAATCCTTCACAGCGTTGTTCGACGGATGTCATCTACTTCTGTTCGGCGGCAGGCTCTTCCGTCTTCTTCTCGACCGGTGCCGACTCATTCGTCTTCTGTTCTGCAGCCGGTTCATCCTTCACTCGCTTGTAGCGGTTGCTGGACATCACGCTTTCGTTGAACATCAGAGTAATCGTCGCTTCGTCATCGTTCACAAATTCAATCTTGTAATCGTAGTACTGAATTTGATCCTGGATCTGCGAGACGATCAGAGTATTGCCATCCTGAGAGACGGCTTCCCATCCGTTATCGCCACCTTCAAACATCCCACCAGTCATTGAAAGTTTGCCGTCTTCGTGGAAGTGAAGATAGGATGAACCGTAAGGATCGTCGGTAGCAACAGTTTCACCGCCTTCGCCGCCAATCAATCCGCCGATCAAGGCACCGAGACCAGATGCGGCTGGCTTTGCTTCTGCCTTGCGCTTGCCGTTCAGAGACCACTCACCAACAAGCTTCCTGCCGAGACCTTCACGAGCAGCCTTTGCGAGCTGTTCTTCAGGTGTCGTCTCCGGAGCTTCTGCATTCGGGACAAGCACGCAGATGTGAGACTTGTCGACGTTCATCATGTAATAACGGTTTCGCTGCTCATCATGACCGAGGGCCACGTGCTTGCAGCCACCGCCGATTTTTGCCTTACCGACCACACCAAGCAGCTCACCCTTTTCGTTGAATCGCTTGATGGTTCCGATGCTGGATTCTGCAGTGAGAATGTCACCATTGCTGCAGCATCGCACGTTCATCGGATTGCAGCAGCTTCCGAATCCATCTACGGCTTTGCGATCACCCTTGCCGAAGTCAAAAACACGATTCCCGTCCCGATCCAGCAGTCCCACCTTGAACTTTGTGTTCTCCGCCAGGATCAGGTGTTCTTCAGTCGCCTGAATGTCACACTGTCCGCAGCAGCCACCCAGATCTTCAACAACCTGCTTGGGTTCAGAAAACTCGTGGTTCATTCGCCAGACTTCGTAGCCGTACCCTTCGATGGCGTTGCAGCAAACGAAGATGTCTTTCGACGTAACAGCCAGCGCTGTGATGCCCAGTTTGGAATCCAGCATCTGGTCTCCGGAAAACATGTCCTTGTACATGGATTCCTGAGACTTCAGCTGCTCCTCGTACAGAGCCTTCTGCTCTTCGTAGGTTTCCAGTCTCTTGCGATCCTTTTCAGTGATTTCTGCTTCGGGCTTTTCCTTCAGCTTCGCGATCCGTTCATCAATGCGCTTGATCTGATCTCGAAACTGCTGAGTAAACTCTTCGACCTGCTTGCGAGCTCCTGCTTCAACTCGCTCTTTGAAGGTGGCCATGTCGCCAATGTGTGGAGAGTCCGCGGTCGACAGCACTTTTCCATCACTGCTGACCTTGGCAATCTTGCCATGACCTGCAACAAAGATGGTGCCATCGCTCGTCAGGTTGATGGCGGTAGGTGCGAATGTCAGCTCTATCTCTTTCTTCAGTTCTCCGTCCGGTGAATACACCTGGATCAGCTTCGGTGCCGGAACGGTCTTTGTTTCCTGAGTCCCGTCGACGTTCATCACGACCTGAACATTGTCTCCACCCACACATGCCAGAATGTTGCCGTCTTTGTCGAGACAGTAGGTGTGGAGTGCGATCGGCTTTCCGTCATGCAGTGGCTTGATGAATCGAGCCTGCTTGTGAGTACTTGTGAATTCTCCCTTTGGCGTGTCACCTTCACCAGCAACAACAGAATTCAGGGAGAAAACTCCCAGCATCATGGCCAGGGCAGTCCCCAGGCAGAAAGCTCGAAGACGCATAAGCAGTCCTTTCTCAGGTAGAACACAGAAGCAGACGAACGCAGAGGCGATGCTGTTGCCGAATGACGGGAGAAACCAGCATCGGAATTTCAGAAAGTCGAATCCGATCAGCAGCCGACCGCCTGAATTGAGTCAGATGGGATGCCAGCATCTTACCCCTCAGGAGCCTCCGCAAGAAGGGGACCCAGGAAAAATCTTGCCATCCATCTGTCACAGCATGCTTCAGGAGCCCTGCGGTTCGCGTCTTTGTCTGTTTTCTCAGCGACTATTCGTCGCCGTCGACAAGATCCCAGAATTCCGCTTCGCTCGTGTCCAGACGCTCAGTCCGTCGAGCTTGCCTTGGCGGTGGATCCGAAGCGGCACTTGGGCGAGACCCCGCCGCACCTGGCGGCTTCGCTCGCTTTGGGGCAACCGGTTTTGACTGAGCCTTTGAGGGCTTTTGGATTGCAGGCCCCGCACCGCATTCTGCGCAGACTCCGCCACGTCCCAGCGCTGATCCACAATGATTGCACAGGAGGACCGGCTGGTCTCCAATCGCATCGGCCTTATCGGCCCGAGCACTCCAGGCGGAGAGCTCCTGCAGGGCGTCAAACTCCGGATCGGCAATCCGAACCGCATCGTCTGCAGGACGATCTTCTTTCACAACTTCACCGGCAGGAGTTCCGGCATCCGGTGTCACGCGCTGCGCCAGTTTGGGAAGTTCGATTGGCGGCAGCGTGTCCTCGGCGACGGTCTGTTTCTGCTCCAGTTGAGCATTCAGGTTTTCCTGCCGCACAATCTCCACCTCGGCATGTCGACCGCTGCTGAGTTCTCTCGCAGAGACGTGCACTCGTGCCTGATGATCGTAGCTGATCGTGACTTCAATCTCTGTGCCTTCCGGAAGGTTAGGAGGCAGATCGGTCACGATACAGTCACCCAGAACGGTCGGCGGACGATCCGCGCCGGCGCCACTTTCCACGATCCGTACGTGCACGCGGCTCTGATTGGCAACGACGGTCCCAAACAGATGAGTACGTGAAACGGGCAGGGCGGTGTTCGCCGGAATCAGATAATGGGGAACTCGCTGGCCCGTCTCATCACGAATCAGAATGCCAAGGGACCTCGCATTGACGCTTTCCTGACGAACTCTGGCAAGTCGCGATGAAGCCTTGCTGTTGAAGATGGTGCGGACATATTCCTGATTCGCCAGCAGCATCCCGGCATAGTAGGCGGCTCCGTGAGCAATCGACTGATCCGGCGACAGAGATGTGTTCAGCGTTCGGCCGCTCAATTTCTTCAGCGAGTCTCTGATCATCGGCATGCGGGACGCACCACCGGTTGTCAGAACCACATCCACATGCGCCCAGCCGAACTTGTTGTCTTTCAGAATGCGTCGAGTCACTTCTTCGCATCGCTGAACAAGTCGCCTTGCTGCCTTTTCAAATTCCGCCTGTTCAATCTGAAACGTTTTTAACAGCCCTTCATGTCGAACGGTGATCGCGGCTCGCGGACGAACGGACAAACTTCGCTTGGCTTGTTCCGCTTCGATCGTCAGAAACTGAAGACTCTCGCGATTCGTTCGAGGGTCTTTGCCGAATTCCGCGATGAACTTCTCTGAGGCCAGATCGACCAGAGTCTTTGTCCAGTCCAGACCTCCCAGTTCAAGGTCACCGTCCGAGGCCACAACCTTCACTTCATTCTGGCGATAGCGAACGATCGCGAGGTCCAGAGTTCCGCCGCCCAGGTCAAAAACAAGCAACTGCTGATCGATGGCCAGTTCGGTGAATGCCAGGCCCTCATTCCCCAGAACGTGACACAGGGCCGCTGCGACCGGCTCATTGATCATCTCAATGCGCTCAAGTCCCGCAGCGTGCCCGGCCAGCAGAGTCGCATGTCGTTGCGCGTCGCTGAACTGAGCCGGCACGGTGATAACGGCCTCTGTGATCTCCCCGATCTGTTCCTGCGCAGCGGCAATGAGTTTGCGGAGGATCAGACCGGAAATATGAACAGGTGAGAATCTGGCATCTCCGATCTTCCAGAACTTGTTGGCGTCTCCCATGAATCGCTTGGCGTGCTGAATCACACGGTCCGGGGCTGCAATCGCATTCCGAAGCGCTTCGGTCCCGACAATCGGCTGACCTCCGTCGAAGAAGACGACAGACGGAGTAGATAGTTCGCCTTCCTGATTGGGAATCGTGACCGGCTGGCCATGTTCATTCAGCCAGGCAATGCACGAATATGTCGTGCCCAGGTCAATTCCAACTGCATGTGTTTGTTTCATGACACGTCTTTCAAGCACTTCTCTTCAATCCGGAACCGGCCACGAATGTCGCCTTCCTGACCCGACGTCGGATTGATTCAGGCCGACTATCGTAATAGCCGGTGCTGTGGTTCTCTAATGATAGTTCGCAGATTCCACGGTGTTTGAAGCCCGCGTTCTGCGGCATTTGAGTGGAAACGCAAATCGGTGAATGAGTTCAAGTGCCGAGGTGAAATCTTGCGACAATTCATCAGGCAACGGACGCGCTTTGCCGGCATCGCACGGCTGGGACACCGCAAAACTCTGCAAATGCGGGCTGGAACGACCTCCGCTGTCCTACTGGCCTTCACCCACAGTTCGCCGCTCGTCTTGCTTCACAGGCTCCTCAGCCACCTGATCCACCCCGGTGCCGGATTCGCGCTGAACGATCACTTTTCCCACCTGCGCTTCGCTGAGAACTCCTCCTTCGATCAGCCTGTCCACGAGCGCTCGGTGCTGCTGCTCGTGCTCATGAGGCAACAGATCTTCGTCCGACCGCAGGCTGACAATGATGTCCTTTCGCCCTGTCACCGGGTTGGTCTTCAGTTGAATCGTCATTTCAGCCATGGTGTTCTTCCTACAGCGATGAACAGCATCCAGGTGATTGCAGTGAATTGCAAAGACAAGTTCATCACGCAGAGTAACTCCCGCCATCTTCTTCGGACAGCAGTTCTCGATAGAGCCGGACACGAACCAGCTTCCAGCGACGCCCGAGTGTGCGCAGCGGTATCGCCAGCAATACCGACGTCTCGTCCATCGTCAGGCCCTGATACCACAGGAGATCAAAAAGTACCCGATCTTCGTCGGGCAGCCGTTCGATATATTCATGAAACTCAGTCCATTGTGCGAGTCTTTGCGGGTCAAACGTCTCGGGATCTGAGCCGACGCATTCATTGTCGGGCTCAACCTCAAACACACGGTCCTTCGACCCGTTGTCTGTCCTCTCAACTTCGCTTCGAAAATGGCGGCGCGACAAATCGATCAGTTCGCGTCGAATCATGCAGGCTGCGAGCCGAAAGTAGTCCACTGGCGACGCGGGACTCGATTCGAGCAGGTACTTCCAAAGCCGCACGACTGAGCTTTGAAGGAGATCATCGGTCTCTTCGACCGATCGTACCTTTGGAATGTCGAGGATGATTCGTCGCGCGAGCAGTCTTAGGCGACGCATGGAGACATTCAACAGCTCAGTTTTTGCCTGTTCATCACCTGATTGATGCCGGTGAAGCCAATGCCTGACGGCAATAATTGAATCTGTTTCGGACGAGTTTTCGTTCGAAGGCATGATGGTCAATAGACTGAATTGTTAGCAGAATTGCGACACGTTTCCTCCGATGCCGGAAATGTACTTCAATAAAAGCCCAAATGTCCAATTACCGTTATCACACTCTGAAACGCGTCAAATTGTGTTGCAAAACACGATTCCTATCGACCACTGCAGAATCGACAGAGCTTCAGTCCTGATCGGCGGAGCCCGAAAATTGCCTGATGATTTGATTGAGTTCAGGATTATCAATAATCTCCGGATACCGGCTCAGGAAGATCGCCGATTGCTTTGCGGCTGTTGTAGCTGTGGTCTGAGCAGCAGCATTCTGTGCCGTGGAGACCTGAAGCAGGTGAAGTTTCCTGAAGACACGCAATGCCAGCTGTGCACTCTGGAAACTCCCTGAGGCTGTCATTTCACCTTCAAGGAGCCGCAGGCAGTCCTGCAAGTCCTTGATCGCGTCATGTTCCCGTCCTGTTTGTCCTTGCAGGATTGCCGCACGTCGATGCAACAGCGAAGCTTCCAGGGCGCGATAATCCGTCAAAAGAGGATGCTTGATGCGGTACGGCCGAATCAGCTCAATGCCCTCGGCGACCAGTGTTTCCGCCTCGTTCGGTTTTGCTTCTGCTTCTGCAACATAGGATGCATCGTACAGCGACCATGCGAGTCCGGTCAGTCCGAGCTGAGAATCAGAATCCGCGGCAAGGGCTTTTCGACTGACGTCAACTGCCTGCTGCGAGTACTTGACCATGTCCTCCCTGCGATTCAACAGTCGACAGCATTCACCAAGTGACCTGCAGGTGCGAGCAAGTGATCGTTGATGCTGAATCCCGTTTGACGTTTGAGTCAGCTCCATCAGCAGCGACGCAGCACGTTCATTCCAGACGATGGATTTCTCGAACTGATCGCCTGATTCATTGAGAAATGCGAGTTCCTGGCACAGCCTTGCTTCGATTGTTGCAATCGCCTGGTGCTGCGTGGTGGATAGCTCCTGAGCCCCTGACTGTGGGTCACGAAGCTCTTCAATGACTCGTATGCCCAATTCGCCGGTAATCCGGGCTGAATTGAGTTCTCCAAATTCTCGCTGCACCAATGCGACCTGACTGAGTGTGTCGGCATAGCCTGATGCAATTTCGAACCTCTTCATTTCGGTGAAAAGCTCTCCATACAATTGTCTGGCTATCTCGAATCGTTTTTTTGCGGGCTCCGATTGCGACAAAGTGCGAAGGATCTGTCCTGCACGAAGGTTTCCTTCGGCGCGGATCAGGAGAGTCTCGAGTGTCGTTCCCTTGAGGGACGCATATGTTTCATATTGGCGTTCGATCCCTTCAAGGAACCGGCGCTCAACATCTGTCAGTGCTTCCGATTCACTGAACTTTCTCGCGATCACGTCATCGAACAGGGATCGAAGAGCCTTCAACGCCGCCTCGTTTGCGGATCGTGAATCCTGCACCGCCAGTTCCAGGTCTCGGTTCGCAAATCTCAGTTCTCGATTCTTCCAGTTCAGCAGATAAGCGATCAGTAACCCACAGATCAAAGCCGCCAGTATTGTTGCTGCCGATGCCGCGAATCGCCCCGGATGACGACTTGCGAGCCTTGCCAATTGAACTGTGAGGGGGTCTTTCGTGACACTGACTGGTTCGTCGGCAAGCCAGCGTTCCAGATCCAGAGTCATTTCGCCAACGGAAGCATATCGGTCAGTGGGGTTCAGCGACATTGCCTTTCGACAAATTGCCTCCAGTCCACGAGGCACAGTCGAGTCGAATTCGAATGCGGACACCCCCTTGCCGCATTGAAGCCTGACCAGGTAGGAATCAATGCCCGAAACGCTTGTTGTCAGTCGGCCCGTGGCAAGATACAGAAGCGTGGCACCAAGCGAATAGATGTCGGTTCTTTCATCGACCAGTGCCGTCTGTCCCAGCAACTGCTCGGGACTTGCAAAGGCCGGAGTGCCAAGCACGTCGCCCGCCAGTGTGGGAGAACTCAGAACATCCGACTTGACGCCAGTTGCGGAGACCAGCGAACTGCCGAACCTTACTTCTGAAGCCTGGTTCGATTCTTTATCCGAAAATCCGGTGGAGCCGTCGAGTTTCCGTGCTAACCCCCAGTCCAGCATGAGTACTTCGCCAAACTTTCCGATCAGAATATTCGAAGGCTTGATGTCCCGGTGGATCACCCTTTTCTGATGTGCAAACGCAATGATATGACAAACGGTAGCAAGCTTCTGAATCAGGTCACGGAAGTCCATGGAATCAAAGCGAGCGCGATGTTTGTGTCGACCAGCCATTTGAGACGGCTGATACAGACGCTCAACGGCCTGATGGAATGTTACCCCTTCCACGAATCGCATCACATACAGAGGTTGCAAACTTTTCTCTGACTTGATTGCATAGACTGGGATGACACCCGGGTGATCAAGCTGCCCTGTAATCTTCGCTTCACGTTCAAATCGATGCCTCGCAGCTTCGGAGAGCCGACTGTAACGCGGAACCTTGATTGCAACCCGACGCTGCAACTCGGTATCAAGGGCTTCATAGACTACTCCCAGGCCACCAGACGCATGAAATCGCAGAATTTGGTATCTGGTTCCGGCTTCAACCTCACTTCCTGGCCCGTATTCGCTTTGAGTCCGTCGCGATGATGCCAGTTCTCCGTCGTCACAATATTGTTTTTGCCGAGACGCAGCGCCAGAATGGCCAAAATGAGACTCGACGGATCCAAGTGCCCGAATGTACCACCGCACTTCTTCCAGAAGCTCGGGACGCCCGGTGCAGAGTTGTTCCGGCGAAATCTCCTGCCCGGATTCTCTGCTGGCTTCCCAGCGATCGAGTATTGCTTCAACATCGGGAGACAACGCAGCATCCTTCAACTTGTGTTGCGACGAGTATCTGTGTCGGAACGGCCGTGTTGTCCCCTCTGATGTTTCTCAACAGCTCCGCGAGTTTCCACATCGTGAGTCAGATTCTGGCAGGTTCCCGTAGTCATTCAAAGCAGGTCGACAAGTTCGTCTGCGATAAGGTCAGTCAGGAGATCGTCCAGTCCCGAAAAATACCAGTCCTGGCCGGATCCGCCGGTCAGAGTGTCCGTCTGCGAATCGTTCAGCAGATTCCATCCTGCCTGCAGCGAAGAATTTCCGGGGCCAGCACCGTTTCGAAGGCTGTTGACTCGATCCGTGTAACTGGCAGCAGAAGTCCATGTCGAACGCAGCTCGGTGAATCGGGTGATCCAATTCGGGTGGATCAGTTCGTCGATGGATATTCCCGGAATCAAAACATCATCGCCAGTGCCACCAACAAGCTCATCCGTGCTGTTTCCCCCACCAACAAGGATGTCTCGACCAGCACCGCCGTTGATGGAATTTCCTGCGGCATTGCCAATGATCACGTCGTGGCCAGTCCCACCGATCACCGTCTCCAGGTTATACTGCAGAATCAGGCTTCGATTAATGTGCACTGATTGCACTGTGGGTGATTTGATATTCAGATTGATCGTGACGGGATCGCTGACGTTGACAAAGCTCAGCGTATCAATTCCGGAAAGTGTTCCTGCGTCCTCCAGAATCGTGTCCGTCTCCTGCTCTGCTGTGGTTGCAAACAGGTATCTGTCGTTCTGGTTGCCGCCGATCAGCGAATCGGAGCCGAGACCTCCAACAAGCAGGTCATCGCCGGCGCTGCCCTGCAGGATGTCATCTCCGCCGAATCCATACAGAGAGTCATCGCCAGCACCACCCTCAATTGTGTTGGCGACGTTGTTACCTGTGAATACATCGTTCCCGGTTCCTCCAATCAGATTCTCGAAAGACCCCGGCCAAATAGTCTGCAGCGTCTGATTCGTAAAGGCACTATAGATCGCGTTGGAGTTGATCCAGACACTGACATCCGTGGAGATAAATGAGAAGTCCAGCGTATCAGTCCCGTTTCCAGCGTTCTCCGTGATGACGACGCTTGCGGGATTTGATTGAGGATGAAAGACATAACGATCGTCGCCGAATTCTCCATTGAGCCAGTCGGCCATCCCGGCCGGTGCTGTCCCCACATGAATCGTGTCGTTTCCTCCTTGCCCCAGGATTATGTTCGACAGACTGTTTCCGGTCAGCGTGTCGTTCCCTATGCCGCCGTAGACTTGTTCAAACGTCGAACCGGAATTGAGTTTCAGCGTGCGATTTGAATGAACGGGCTGAACAGCATCAGATCCCAGACTTAGCGTGATGCCTTGCGAAACCGCTGTCAGGAAGAGCCGATCATTGCCCTCATTATCAAGTTCTACCAACAGGTCATTCTCAAGAGACACAGCATCACCAAACACATAGTCGTCATCGCCCATCATTCCCTCGGCGGTATCGCTGCCTTCCCCTGGAACCAGAAAATCGTTGCCACTCCCGCCCATCAGAACATCATCTCCCGAGTAGCCTCTCAATTGATCATGACCATCCAGACCTTGCAGGAGATTTGCTGCAGAATTGCCGTGCAGAGAATCATTTGCTGAGCCACCGGTGAGGTTTTCGAACGCTGTGTTGGAACTGATCTGAATGATCTGATTGCTAAAGGCCCCGTAGATTGCAGTGGAGTTGAGATAGGCGTACACTGGCACCGGGACGTTTGCAAAGTTGAGCGTGTCGACTCCTGGGTCGGCACTGTCTTCAGCAAGAAATACACTCGTGGCAACCGACTGTGTACTGAATGAGTACAAGTCATTGCCAGCCCCGCCGCGAAGTTCATCCACTTCACCTGCGGGCGCTGACCCGACGAACAGCAAATCCGCTCCTGCCGATCCGCTGATCACGTTTCGCAGTGCGTTGCCCGTCAGCGTGTCGTTGCCACTGCCTCCGTGCACATTTTCGACCGTCGAATCCTCCACCAGCGTCAAAGTACGATTGGTATGCACCGGTTGAGAATCCGTACCGCTGAGCGTAAGAACGACTCCGGTCGAAAGGCTGGCAAATGAAATGGTGTCGATACCGTTGGCAGCGAACTCCTGAATGAAGTCTGCCTCAAATCCGCCAGCTGCTGAAAACAGATACAGATCGTCGCCATCATGTCCGATCAGATAATCGCTTCCTGCTCCACCGATAAGGGTGTCATTTCCAACATCGCCGACGATATAATCCTCCCCGCTGTCACCTAACAAATAGTCATCCCCTGCATTTCCGAAGAGTGAATTGTTCAGAGAACTTCCATACAGACGATCGGCACCGGTTCCACCAAAAGCCGACTCAAATGTGGAACCAGAATTAATCTGCAACTTGCGGTTCTGGTGAACATTTTGAATCGCGTTAGATCCTAGGTAAAATGTTACGTTAGCGGACACGGAGCTGAAAGAAATGAGATCCTCACCCTGATTCGCATACTCAATGAGAAAATCGCTCTCGGGTAAAGATGCATCACCCATATGGTAGACGTCATCGCCGCTGCCGCCTTCAAGCTGGTCATTACCGGCTCCTCCAGAAAGAAGATCGTTTCCGCTGCGGCCCTGAATTCGATTTGCGGATGCGTTGCCGAGCAGTGTGTCCAACCCTGATCCACCAATAATGTTCTCGAATGCCTCTGGGGAAACCAGCTCGATAGTGCGATTGGCGTGAACCGCTTGTGGTGTGGAGAGGCTGAGGTCGATCGTCACGGGCGTCGCGAGGACTGCAAACGACAGAGTATCAACACCTTCGCCCGGAGCTTCGTGGAGAACGTCGTCATCTGAACTCGAGGCCGAGCCGAAGATGTAGAGATCATCGCCTGTCCCCCCATACAAGTTGTCGCCTGAGCTATAGCCGACAATCAGATCATTGCCGGCATTGCCCACAATCGTATTGTTTGAGTCGTTACCTCGCAGGTCGTCGTTGCCTGATCCTCCATAGAGGTTTGCGAAGTACTGTGCCGAATTCAGCTTGATCTTCAGATTGATGTTCACGGTCTGATGGCTTGTCAAACTCAGGTTGAAACCAATACCCTGCGATGTTGCTGAAAAGTCCACGGAATTGCTGCCGCCTGCGACTTCTTCCAGGTAAATCGTCCCCTGCGGTGTGTCCGCATCAAAGAAGTAAACGTCTGCCCCCGTCGTACCCGCAAGCGTTCGAGTCTCAATGCTGGTCAGTGTCAGATTGGAGTTGTTGGTGCGAATTGCAGGAGAGTCAATGCGGAACTCATCTACTTCCCCTGTGCCGACAATTCTGACGGAATCATTTCCACCGAGTCCGTTGATACTCAGGTCGAGGCTCATTGAGAATGTGCCAAGATTCTGCACGGGACCGCCGTTGGTCGAAACTGTCACTGTTGCCGATCCACTTGGCGCAATTCCGTCATACATAACTACATAGGCATCATCGCCACTGGTCCCGTAGATATCACCTGGCCCACTGCTGATATTCACTGAGTAGACAAACACTTCATTAGGACTTGTGCCCCCGAACAGCTGTAGACTGGCAAGCAATCGGTCGCCGAACATTGTCAGAGTCTGCTCAAAACCGGAATTTCCGGGATCAAGGCCGGCCGGCCAGTCAATCACCGTATTCCAGATTCCAGTGGTGGCGTTGTAGATGCGCCCAAACGAGGAGCCGAACTCGTCTTTTAATACGACGTGTCCTTCATCAAACGTCAGCAGGTTTGTGTCACTCAGACTCTGAATCAGATTGCCTGTAACAGCGTCATAAACATAGGTGACAGGATCGCCTGGCTGAGAGAAATCAATCTGTCCCTGAATACCCCTGACTGCGATCAAGCCATCCTCCATTATGACTCGTTCGCCAAGAATGTTGGATGTCGGATTCGAATCATTTGGCGCATGAAGCGTCTGCAGCACAGTCCCGGTCACAATGTCATAAACGTAGCACTTGCCGAAATCGTTACTGCCGTAGGTCCCGGTCAGTGGATTGGAGACGGCAACCTTTCCCTGATCTGCAGAAACAGAGATGCCAAAGTCATAACCGCTTCCCGGTGCATCTGGTTCAGGGTTCTCCAGTACGTGCAGCAACGCACCGGTGTTGACCTGAAAAATGTAGGAATGCCCCCTATCGAAATCTGCCGTATCAACTGGTGGCGCTCCTGGAGCGCCAACGACTGCGTAATTGCCGTCGATCGAAACTGTGAACCCAAACTGGTCGTATTGTTCCGACGGCGGCCATCCTGTTTCATAGGTTCCGTCTAATCTGTGCCGCAGGATTACTTCACCACCGCTGATTTCGTAAACGTACGCTCGCCCTGAACGGTCTGAATATCCTTCACGAAATGCGTAGCCATCAGGTGGCTCACCCCATCCAACTGCCCCTACAACAATCCAGTTGCCAGAGATGTCGACGGAGTATCCAAATCGATAAAGGTCGTCAGGATCCGGATTGGCGATGGTCCATAGCCTGGCACCCGTGCTCGCATTGTGGATCTGGACTTCCCCAACAAACTCGTTCTGGGGCTGATCTTCCAGATAGAGGTTCCCGATAACATGGTAATCTTCGCTCGCCGCATGAGACCATCCAAAGCCATCTGCCGGAACTCCAGGCCGCGGCAGAAGTGAATGCAGGTACTCGGCCGATGGCAAAAAGCGAGCTTCAAGCGGCTCCGTGCGAAACAAACGACGATTTCTGCGTTTGCTGCTCAGCAAATTCCACATTATTCAACTCCCGCTCCTGGTTTCGTCAATCGCTGCCGGAAATGCAGCACAATGTGAATACCATCGCGGCGAGACACGGTGTCGGCCAAAAATCTCTGAAATTTGGCGCCAAACACCAATCCGTGGCTCAAATCGTTTCAAAAGGAGAAGATCAATCGCAAGAAGTACCAGTGATCTCGAACTGGCACGGGAGATCGGCGGCATTCCAGGAACAGCGTTCGACGAACACGTGTGGCAAGTGCCCCTTAGGAACTGCCCAGCTATTGTGACGCGGCCTGAGAGAGAAAGGCGCCAATCGACTTGGCATCAAGCGATTTCTTCTGAATAAGTTCAACTCGGAGAAGCTCCACGATCTCACGTTGCTCCCGAAGAATCTGCGCCGCTCGCTCCTTCGCTTCCAGCAGCAGCCTCGCCACAGCTTTGTCAAGCAGTTCCAGCTGCGACGCCGACAGCCCACTTCGCCTGCCGTCGCTGCGGGGATTCTCACTGGCGTAACTGACTACGCCAACTTCGGGGCCACCCATGCCAAAGTTCTCGACCAGTGCTCGGGCAATCTCCGTCGCTCGATCAAGATCTCCGGCGGAACCAATCGAGATGTCTTCCAGCAGCAACTGTTCGGCCTCGCGCCCGCCCATCAGGATGCACAGGTCGTCCAGCATCTGTCCTCGCGTCACGACATAGCGATGAGCAGGGTCCTGGTACTGTACGAATCCCAGTGCACCGGCAGAATCTCCTCGAATCGAAATCCGCTCGATCGGAGTCGCGTGCTTGCAGAACAAACTGACGACCGCATGGCCGGCTTCATGAGTCGCCACGACTTTCTCTTCCGACGGCGTCATGTTTGGTCGTTCCACCCATTCCGTCAGCGCGCGATCGACGTCTTCCGTCGTGGTGGCGTCCGAGCGATTCTCCCGCAGCCGGATTCGCGCGAGGGCTCGACAAAGAGCATTCAGGTGGTCGCCGCTGAATCGAGTTCCCGCAGAGGCTCCTTCGACATAATCACCCGTTCGTCGCACAGCAAAGTCCAGAGCCTCATCCGTCATCTCCAGCTTCATCGACGCGTTATAGATCTTCAGGATCGCGCGACGGTCGTCCTTATCAGGGTAGGGGATGTGAAGATGAAATTCAAAACGACCCGGACGGAGCAAGGCAGGGTCCAGGATCTCCACGAAGTTCGTGGTTCCCACAACAAACACAAGCTCATCGCTGTTGAACCCATCCATTTCGGTCAGCATCTGGTTGACCATCGAGTGTTCAACGCCGGAGCCGGTGTACGTTCCTCGAGCCGCCGCGAAGGAATCCAGTTCGTCGAACACAATGATCGCCGGCGCAGACTGTCGAGCCTTGTGAAAAATCTGCCGCAGATTCTCTTCGCTTTCGCCCACCCAGCGACTTTTGAGTTCCGGTCCGGACACAATCGTAATGGCCGCGCCGATCGCGGTGGCCATGGCTTTGGCAAACAGAGTCTTCCCGGTTCCCGGCGGGCCCCAGAAAATCATGCCGCGAGGAATCAAACCCTCGAGCCTCGCGATCTCTTCCGGGTTCGTGCACTGATCCTTGCGAGTCAGTACGTCCAGAATTTCCGTCCTCAGTCGCTTCTTGACTTTTTCGTATCCGCCCAGCTGAGTTTCCAGATCAACACTTGGAATCTCCAGCTTTCCTCCCGACGTCGCCTGACGAATCTGAGCATAAGCGCGCGCCGGACTTTCGGGATAATCTTCTCCTTCCAATGTCGACAGCAGTTTTCGCAACCGCACCGCGTTCATTCCGGAAACGTATTTGTACAACGCCCACGGATTGAAGCTGCGACCAAACTTCCGCGACTCCTTTTGTGTCACCAGCTGAGTGAGTTTGTTGCGCGGAATTCCGAGCAGCGAAACTCGATGAGGAAACAGGTTCTCAATGACGCTGGGAAGAGGAAACGATGGATCCTTGAACCCCAGCCAGACCAGTTCCGGATTCTCATACAGCAACGCGATGACTTCCTTGGCCTCCGTCGTCAACGCTCCCTGGCTGGTCGCCAGAAGATCCAGGTGCGGCAACACGACGACACGTTTTTCCACCGCACCGCGCACTGCATCTCGCAGCTGACCGATCATCGTCGCGATCAGCCCCTGTGGCATCTGCTGACCTTCAGGCGGCGTTCTTCCATCCAGAAACAAGCACCGCAGCTGATGCTGTCTCAGCCGAGCCCTGACGTTCATGAACAGAAACGGCATCAGATCTTTATCGCACTCAACCAGGACCGGCAACCCGCGCACCAGGTCCGAAGCCACCTCCGCCAGCGTCGACGCATACGCCGCCTCCACCGCCGCTTCCGCCGTGAGTTCCTGAGGCAACTGAGTTTCCGCAATCACAACTGACATACTACCTGCCACCGTACCAGACGATATTGTTTTTTGTTTCCAGACCAGCCAGAGCTGAGCTCTTGCGGCAGTATGCAGGACTCGAGCATGCTCGGCTATCAACTCGCGGTGCCGAGACACGGCTGGCCACGATTTGAACAGGTTGGACACGTATTGAGTCTGCCGGTCCAATGGTGCGTGACAGGAAGCCCGTAAACCCCATTTGGCGTTGGTTTTGTTCCGGCCTGGTTCACGGTGGCGTTTCGACGGCGGACGCTGTTGCAGACTCCAGCCGGGCCTTTGCTTTCGCAATGAGAATCCGGCTGTCCTCAGACTGAATGAACTTTTGCAGGTGAGGTGATTCGAGCAACATCGTCAATTGTCCCTGCAGATCGTACGCGCCTTCTTCGATCTGAAATGCAAACAACTCGATCGCTCGACGATGAAACGCGTCTGACAACTGCCGTCGTTGCTCATCCGAGACCGAGCTGTCGTTCAAAGCCAGCTGGGACGCCAGGGCGAGAGGGCAGAGGATTTCACACTGAAAGTAGGTGCTTCGTTTGGGGTAGATCCTGATCGGTTCAGCGCGCTCAATCGCACCGCGATAATCTCCGTTAAGTCCCAGGCTGATCGCAACGCGGATTTCCCAGACGGCAACATCTTCGGGCGAAACTGCCAGGGGTCTCGCACTGCGAGCAATTTCGAGAGACTCGGGGAACTTCTTCAGGAACTGGAGTGCACCCCAGTAACGGAAAACTGTATCGAGAAATGCCGTTCGGAGTTGTGTCACTTCCGGGCTTTGTTCCGTTCTTTTTCGGGCATATTCGACCAGCTGAGAAAGTTCTTGCAGGCTCTCCTCTGTGACTCCTGCTTCGTTGCTGGAGATCATTTCACAGGCAAATGAGATGTAGTCGGCTACTACGTCAAGCCCCTCGTTGTTCATTGCCAGTGGTTTGAGCAGATCATTGGCTTTCCGGAAGTACGTCCGGGCTTCAACGATCTGATTCAGGTTCTTCAAGGTCTGAGCCTTAACGCCGTAAATGCGGCCCAGAAAATAGGTCGTCTGCAGATCCTTCGTGGCCTCAAACAGCTTCTCCTGAATCTGGATGGCACGATCGACTGCCTCGAGTGCTTCACGGTTGCGACCGATGTTGAGTCGTGTCAGTGCAAGACTCAGATAAATATCCGCTGCCCTGATCTGGACATCCGTCAGCAGTGGTTCTGAATTGGCCAGCTGAGTCGCCTTTTCAGCACACGCCTCAAATGCAGCAACGACGTCCTTTTCCCGGCCGACGATGCGGGCCTGAATACTGGCCAGATTCATCATGGCACCAAGTTCCAGATTGGCAACGACGATATCTTCCGGATATGCAGCCGCAAGTCGCTGAGCGGCCGCGATGGCCTTGCGCTGTGATGCTTCAGCTTCCGGTATTCGGCCGATACGCCCCAGAAGTGCGGCGTAGTTCCCATTCAAAATGATGATCGTTCTCAACAGATCGGCGTCATCCGGGGTCTTAGTGATTAACGAATCGAGAATTGCCTCCGCTTCTTCATAGGTTGCCTCCGATTTGGCGAGATCTTCCCTGACTCGATATTCAATGCCGAGCGCAGAGAGCACTTTCGACTTCCCGAGCAGGATGTCGGGCTGGTCCGGGAACTTCTGGAGCATCCGGTTCCATGTGGCGAGAGTCGCCTCCTTCTCCCGAAAGCCTTCATCTTTGCCATGGGCATTTCCAACACTCATGGCAAGCTGATAATGACTTGCACCAAGCTCTTTGGCATACACAGGATCATCCGGAAACCGAGCAACAAGTGATGTGAAGATCTCAAACGCCTCCCTCAGCTTGACCTCGGATTCCGCATACTGCCGAATCTGACGATGAATGCGCCCAGCGCGCTGCAGAGTAATTCCCCGAATCAACATGGCCGTTGGATCATCGTTCCCTCGGTCCACAAGGAATCGGTCGCACTGACGCAGTGCTTCCTCCAGCAACTGCTGTCGCACGCGAACCATTCCGGGAATCGAGTTCAGCGACTGGTCGGTCACCTTCTGAAGCAAGGTGTCAACCGCTTCCATCGCCCACACAGAATTTTGCTCTGCACGCTCCAGTTGGCGTATCGCTTCTGCCTCAGATGCGATGGCACGCGATTCACTCGCCTTGGCCGTGATCGCACTATCCTCCGCTTCCTTTTGAAGTCTCTCAGCCTTGCGGCGAGAATCGATCTCCTGATTTCGTGACGCTGTCAGTTCACGGACATACGCTTCGCGAACAAACACCATCATCAGCATTGCGACAACTACGATTCCACCAGAAGTTGCGTAAACCGGCGATCGTCGACACCATCGCAACAGGCGAAGGTAAGCAGGCAGCGGTCGTGCCTGAACCGGCCGACCTTCCAGAAAACAGTCAAGATCCTCTGCCAGAGAGATCATTGAGACGTAGCGGCGAGATGGTGATTTCTCCAGACACTTCAGCACGATGTTGTTCAGGTCCGCAGGAACGGAGGGATTCAGCCATGCTGGTGCCACCGGTTCAGTCTCTGAAACCTGACGGAGTGTTTCCGGAACAGTGTCGGAACGAAACGGTGGTCGTCCCGTCAGGCATTCGTAAAGTATGCAGCCCAGTGAGTACACGTCGGTTGCTGAGCTGATTTCTGACTTTCGGCCGTTGGCTTGTTCCGGAGACATGTAAGCCGGTGTTCCCAGTGGCATTCCTGTCTTCGTTTGATGAGTCTCTTCATCCAGCACGCGAGCGAGACCGAAATCTGTGACTCGAGGAACCAGATCGCCCAACGGAACTCGCGCCGCCTGAGAAAGATTCGCGGCAGAGGGACGGACCGCTCGCTTTGAATTCTGTTCCATCACGGCGTTCGGAACCAGCAGGATGTTGGAGGGTTTCAGATCCCGATGAATGATCTGACTTGCATGTGCGGCAGCAACTCCACTGGCGATTTGACGAACCAGCCGTGCGGCGTCCTGAGGGCTGACCGGAATTCCGTTCAAATAGTCTGCCAGTGTGCCGGTACCACAGTATTCCATCGCCATCCATGGCATGTCTCCAATTTCGCCATGGTCGTAAATGCGAATGATGCTCTCATGAGACAGTCGCGCGATCGCTTCTGCTTCTGACTTCAGACGAGCCTTTTCCTGAGGCGAAGCGTCGATCCCGGAACGAAGACGCTTCAATGCCACGATGCGTTTCAGCTGAGGATCCCAGGCTTTGTATACAACGCCCATCGCCCCGCGTCCGATGGTCTCACGAAGCTCGTAGCGATCAATGCAACGAACGTCCGGCTTCATGCCCGCAGGGTCGATCCCGTCCGTCTCACCCAATACGGCAAGATCCAGTGTCCATTGGATCTGCAAGTCCTCGGCCAGCGCCGGGTAACGAGACTGGTATTCAGCCAGTGTTGGAAGCTCGCCGAGTTCCTCGCGGAGAATCACCTCATTGTGAATCAACTCAAGCAGCAAGTCTCGACGCGTTGTTTCGTCCGAAATCTCCAGAGTCAATTCTTCTGGAAGGATCCGATGTCCACATTTCCACTCACTCGACTGTCGTTGCAAGGCCGAGTTCAGCGCGTCGTCACTCTCGTTGCGTCCGGGAGATTGTGCCATTCCGTTTGACCTTCTCTGACAGTTTCCTGAACAATGGACCGCTGTTCGGAATTCAAGGTGGGCAAAGTCGTCGGAGTTGCTACGCAGTTGTGCGGCCAGTCACTATTCTTGCAGGGACAAGAACCCAACGCCACAGATTCAAAAGGAGTACTTCATGCATCGCCTGACGGTGCTCTACGGTCATCCAACGGACCCGGTCGAGTTTGATCGGTATTATCGTGAGATTCACATTCCGATTGCGCGCAGGATGAAGGGGCTGACGGGCTGGACGATTGGAAAATGTGAGCCCGCTGTACCGGGAGAAACTCCGCCTTATTATCTGATCGTCAGTCTCTACACTTCGACACGCGCCGATATGGAGGCGATCCTTGCTTCCCCGGAAGGGCAGGCTGCAATCGCCGATGTCAGCAATTTCGCAACAGGCGGAGTCTGGTTCTTCTATGATCCGGCAGAGACACTGATTCCGTTTTCTCTTCTCGGGTAAGTTGTTCAGAATCCCGGCTCCAGCCGTCGGCATTCGTTCGTATTCCTGAAGACCAAAGATCATGACCGATTCGACTCGTTCCGCCCTGCAACTTCATGGCGTCGAAATCGTCGACACGTTTGCAGAAGCGTTTCCGATCAAGGCCGCACGGTTGATCATCACTGCCGACAGCCTGCGATGGGCAACGACGGCCGCGACCGTGATGTGCGGGAACGCGACCAGCGTCATCGCCTGCGATGTCGAAGCCGCGATCGAACGCACGGTGCCTGCGGAGGAAACTCCGGATGGTCGAGCTGGCATTTCGGTGCTCGTCTTCGGCTTCGGCACGGAGTCGCTCGCGAAGGCTCTGCAGGCACGAGTCGGGCAGTGCATTCTGACCTGTCCAACAACGGCCTGCTTCAACGGTATTCAGGAGTGTCCGAAGGAAAAACAGATTCGCATCGGAGGCGGCATTCGATACTTCGGCGATGGCTTTCAGGTCTCCAAAAAGTTTGATGATCGCCGCTTCTGGCGCATACCAACCATGGACGGCGAATTCGTCTGCGAGGATTATTTCGGAACAGTCACTGGTGTCGCTGGCGGTAATCTCCTGATCTGCGGCACAGACTCGGCGAAGGCACTAACAGCTGCGGAAGCCGCGGTCGACGCAATTGGCAACCTGCGCGACGTCGCGCTGCCGTTTCCTGGTGGCATTGTTCGATCCGGAAGCAAAGTGGGTTCTCGCTACAAGGGCCTTAAAGCCAGCACGAATGATGCGTATTGCCCGACGCTGCGAGGACTCACGAAGACGTCGCTGCCCCCGGAATGCCACGCCGTTTACGAAATCGTGATCGATGGCCTGACGTTCGAAGCCGTTCAATCCGCCATGAAACATGGTCTGCACGCGGCCGCCGCTTGCCCCGGCGTCCTGCAGATCACCGCCGGCAACTACGGCGGCAAACTCGGCAAGCATCACTTTCATTTGAAAGATCTGCTCTAAAGTAGCCATCACTCTCCGAGTGATGAACCGCGACTCTTCTTCACCAATCGCCAGTCACCATTCATCGCATTTCGTAACTCAGCGAGTTAGTGGGGCGAGAGGCAGCAAGCTCGAGGGAGGTTAGCGCGAACCCCTTCACGAAACCAACGAGCATTCTCGTGCCGGAATCAGAATCTCCCCGCGGCCAATCGAAACAAGGTCACCGTGGTAAAGGGCATACTCAGTCTTCAGCAGAGCTTCATCGAATCGGAATCCCTTCTCGCTCAGCACCTTCATCATCAATGCCACGGCCGGCGCGCGATAGGTCGTTGCGTAGCGAAAGGTTGGCAGCAGAGCAGGGGGCCTGGACCCAAAGAGAGCCAGAGTTCCTCGACGCATGCCAGCACCCGGGCGGATTCCGCATTCACCAAACACAGCGATCGTACCGGCGATCATGTTGTAGCCCAGCATGTCTCCGGCCGAACCACCAATCGCGATCAGCCCGCGCCGCATCGAGTGACCAATTTCGTTCCCGGCATCTCCTGACACCAGGATCATTCCCCCCGTCATTCCTTTCGTCGATCCACGATAGGCCGCTCCGACAAGTTGCCCGGCATGCCCCTTCACACGAATCAGCCCCTTGCGCATTTCCGCGCCAAGCCAGTCGCCGACGTTGCCTTCAACGAGGATTTCGCCGCCGCGCATCTGACTTCCCACATGGCGCCCGGCTGGCCCATGAATCCGGACGACTCCAGATTTCAAGTGAGCACCAATCCAGTGCACGCCGGATAGGTCGCCACAGAATTCCATGTGGCCGTCGCTGATGTCGCCTGACACGGAGAACATCTCGGCGAGTGGAATCTTCTGGTTGCCATGGAAGATCTCGAATCGCTCCACTTCGGAAAGCGATTTTCCCGCAGCCCAGTCCGGCGTCAGTCCTTCGACTTCGACCGGGACAGTCGTGCTGGATTTGTATTCAAGCGTCATCGCCATGGCTTACCGCATTTCTCGACACGTCACTCATACGCTGCGAAGCCAGACATGGCGAGAAGCCAGGAGCTTCGCCTGCGGCCCGATGGTTCATTTTCGTTCTGGAGACTAACGTATCCTCACTTTCGCGACAATCGCGTCATTTCTTTCACCGTTCGTTCTTCATCGAGCAAACTCAGCATCATGAAAAAGGGAGCCGTCATTCTTTGCGGAGGCAGATCCAGCCGAATGGGCCGCGACAAAGCCGCGCTTCCGTTTGGCCCCGAACTGATGCTCCAGCGAATCGTAAGGCTGGTGAGCACAGTCGTTGACCCGAAGTCGATCGTCGTCGTCGCCGCGAAGAATCAGAACCTCCCGCCACTTCCGCCTGACATCATCCTCGCAACGGATGAACAACCGGATCGAGGCCCCCTGGAAGGACTCGCTGCCGGCCTGCGATCACTTCCCCCGGACGTCGACGCCTTCTACGCCACCAGCTGCGACGTTCCTCTGCTGGTCCCCTCATTCGTCACCGCCATGTTTGAACACCTGACCGACCACGACATCGCCGTTCCCTTCGACGGCCAGTACTTCCATCCCCTCTCCGCCGTTTATCGCCCCGGCATCCGGCCCATCGTCCAGCAGTTGCTAACCACCAACCAACTCCGCGTCGTTTCACTCTTCGACCAGACACGCACCACAAAAGTCCTCGTCGCCGACCTTCGACCGGTCGATCCTAATCTGGATACGCTGACGAACGTCAATCATTTTGACGATTACGAGATGGCTCTGAGACGAGCCGGTTTCGTGCTGGAATAGTGGCTTGCAGACCGTTTGCGACCGGCTGGCCTAATCCGTCGTTCTCACCATTCGCCAGCCAATTCGGCCGTAGTTGGTGAGCGCTTCCTGATCAGCTCCCGGGAACGGCGCTATGCTGCGCTGACGAGGATTGAATGAGTTCTTCGCGACGCCCGACATGATCCAGTCTGCCGGAGCCCCGCGAACTTCGAGCAGTTCTGGTAGTCGAGCAAGCTCTTCCGTGCTGGTTCGCGATCGCTTCTCCGCAGGGAACTTTTCCGGATACAGCAGAAGGTAACTTAAACACCGAGAATCAGTGTATTCCGCAACGCTGGAACACAGATGGCGAACCCCGGAGGCTGTCGTGTCAGTCGTCGCCGCTGTGATTGCTTCAATCGTCCAGTCTTCCGGCTTTGGAACCGGTGGATTGTCTCCTGTCGAGAACGCCGCGGTTCCTCCGAGTGTCGCGAGGTACTCCCATTCAATACACGTTGGAAGCCGCCCGCCAGCTAGTTCGCAATACAGAATGGCAACATCGATTGGATAGCCAGTAACCGGCATTTCGTTTGCGATCGACGAACGATCACCATACTGAGAATTGATTTGGTCGAGATACGTTCCTTCGAGAGTGCTGGATTTGACCTTCTGGTTCAGCACTTTGCGAAATGCCCCGTAGCTGACTTCGTTCACACCCGCTTCAAAACCAGCGACAGTCTGGCGATGGCGGAGCATCAGCCCGTCGTCTTTGGCGATGCCCGCTTCAAACTCTCCCCCGTTGATCATCACCAGAGGTTCAGCGACGTCCTGACCAGCAAAAAGTCTGAATGACTGAAGGACCACAGTGCCATCTTCGATTGTCCAGGCACGATGAGGATAACGAGGATCTCCGAGCGCCCTGGACGGCAACTCCGGAACTGTTCGCCAGACTTCATGACTCCGGCCTTCCTCATCACGTGCCTTGACCAGATACAGTCCAGGCATCAAATGGACTCGCTGGCCCGAACGACCATGGACCTGAAATCCAGATTCATGAGGAACGTGCAGAACATCGTTGTATCGAACGAAATGCAGATCAGCGTCACCATTTTCCGTGCTGATGATCGTAGGCACGCTCCCGGCCAGCGGACGAACCAGCATCCAGATTGCAACAACGACAGCGATAAGAGACACAGCTGAAGTTGTGGAGGCCAATCGGTGGCGAAGGATCAGCTTCCAGGCTCTTTCAATCATACTGACGGGACGAGCTTCGATCGGCTTGCCGTCCAGAAACCGCTGAAGGTCATCGGCCATTGCCTTCGCAGATTCGTAGCGATCTGCGGGGACCTTTCGGAGTGCCTTCAGGCAGATCGTCTCCAGGTCTCGTGAGAGTCCTTTCTTCAGGCTGCGAGGCGACGGAGCGTCTTCTGTTGTAATGCGGTACAGAACCGTTCGAGAACCTGCCGCTTCGAACGGACGCTGCCCGGTCAGCAGTTCAAACAGGATGACGCCCATCGCAAAGATGTCGGTCCGATTCGTCAGCTGTTTGATCTCACCACGAGCCTGCTCGGGCGACATGTAGAGGATCGTGCCAACGACTTTTCCGTCATTTGTCACTGTCACTTCACCAGGAGTTTCATGTCGAGCCAGTCCGAAGTCCACGACATACGGAGTGCCCTCGGTGCTGATGAGAACGTTACCGGGCTTCAGGTCACGATGAATAATCCCCTGATCATGAAATACCTGAATGGCTCGAAGCAGTGGAATCAGCAGCTCGGCAGTTTCACGTTCTGTGAACGGTCGAATCTTGAGCCGTTCTCTCAGCGTCACGCCGTCAATCAGCTGACACGCGATGTAGAACGAATCTTCGTACTTCCCGATCTCATAGACGCTGACCACATTGGGATGTTCAATCTGAGCGACCATTCGGGCTTCACGAAGGAACTGAGCACTGCTTTCCGCCGTGATGATCCCTGAACGAGGCACCTTCAGCGCGACATAGCGCTGCAGTTCCAGGTCCCACGCTTTGTAGACCGTCCCAAACGACCCTTCACCAAGAATCTCATGCAGCTCAAAATGCTCCACCCGCCGACCGGCTGGCAGAGTCATCGTGGAGGCATCATTTTCTGAGAGACTGAAATGGCTGTTGCACGAAGGACACGTCACACCATCCATCGTGTGATCATCCGGCGTCCCGGCATTCCCCTGAATCTGAACGGGCTGGTGACAGTTCGGACAACGAAAATGCATGGATGCTTCTTCCAAAGAAACGCTGACACAATCCGTGGAGCCCCGCGCAATCAACGCTGCGTAGTGGATCTCGCCAGAGATCCCACAACTTCGCAAATAACAGGAACCCTCGCCAGTCCCACGACAACACGCCCAAGAGTCCAGACACGGAGTCTACCACCCCGCCTCAGCCAATTTCCACCAGCCCTCTCTCCCACCCACCGCTCGGGGCGCCGTCGCGGACTCATGTAGGTGCCGACTGCCGGGCGGCACTTGAGTGTAGGTACCGACTGCCGGGACTGCCGGGCGGCACTTCGCGGCCCTGCCGTGACCAGCTCACCTGTCAGTTGCCACATTCTTCAAAGCACAACGTGGAACCGACATCGCCATGAGATTGCTCTGTGGCGAGCTGGATTGAATGACCAACGTGCCAGAACATGGGTTCGCCTTTCGGCGAAAGTCCTTTCCGGCAGATCCGACAGAAAGGACCTACTTTGACAACCATTCGCGACTACACCGCACCGCTCGCCAAGCATCCGCCCGACGACAAGCCTATTGCAACAGGCAGGACAAAACTCCCGTCGAGCCGTTGGATGGCCGCAAGGCCAAAGATCAGCACAGCCCAAAAGAACCGTCGCCGCCCCAGTTTGTAATCGTCAACAGACAGCTACCGCTCAAACGAACAGTGTCCAGTTCGTTCTTCCCCCACCGGATATGCAAATTGTCTACGGTTTTTCATCCTAACCCGTGTGGATCAATAAATGGCACCCTAATTGCACTGTTCTATGGCTACTACAGGACTCGTTTTTTTACACAGATTGTCCAACTCATTACTTGAATCTGTGCCATCATCGCTCCTAGCATCGCTACCGACATTACGCATTTTGTGCATGCTGTGTCGTACGGGCTCGATAGCCGCTGCGACCAGAGAGGGGCCAACAGATGAGTCGCCAGGCCGGTCCATTTCTCAAGTTCTGCGGGGAAACGCCCGAGGGATGGCAGGTCTCAGTTCTTGTCGTGACAGATCGCGAAACGGCTCCGACACTAAAATTCACAACGGCCGCTGGTGAATCCACGGCTAACGGAACGAGAACCTACGGATTCCAGACCAGCAACTTCTGGACGTTCCGGCTGGCCATTCCCCGCAATGATCAGCCGCAGCACGTGACGTACTCAGTCACTGAGGAAAACGAAACGGTATCGTTTGACTTCCACGTTCCGGCGAAAGATCAGATGCCGGCAATGGCCTACGCCTCCTGTGCGGGATTTCATTCGGCTAAAGCTGCTCAGAGTTATGGCCAGAAGAAGAATGAACGCTGGCAGCATCTTAATGAACGCTGGCAGCATCTTGTTGCACAGCACCAGGCGAATGCAGTTCAATCGAACGCAGAAAAGCGACCGTTCCATTTGCTGCTGATGGGGGGCGATCAGGTCTACGCAGACTCGATCTGGATCGATCGAAAAGAAGCTTCAGCCATTGTTCGCTGGAACGACGAAGGTCAGAACACCAAGGCGAAGTTTAGTTCACTGATGGAAGTACAGGTGGAGCGTTTCTACCTGCGACTTTACATTGAACGATGGTCTCAGTCCGGCCCATCAGAAGCGTATGCATCAATCCCCACTCTGATGATGTGGGACGACCACGACATTTTTGATGGCTGGGGCTCGTATGAGCCGGATTTGCAGAAGTGTCCGGTGCACCAGGGCATCTTTGCGATCGCCTCGAAGTACTTTCGCCTTTTTCAGCAGCACTGCGTGAGTGCGACAGAAGTTCCCGGAACATTGGCAACAACGTCATTAGACCAAAATCATCATAGCTTTGGCTTTTCTCTGGGGCCAATAGCGATCGTAGCTCCGGACCTTCGAGGAAGCCGAACGGATACTCAGATTCTTGGCCGGACTCACATGGATGAACTTGTCGCATGGATTGACGGCCTGGCCACACAGACCGTGAAGCCGAAGCACCTGATTCTGATGCTGTCACTGCCTCTGATGTATCCATCGTTTCAGATGCTGGAATCCGCATTGGGGTTTATCCCTGGCAAATGGGACCTTGAAGACGATTTGCGCGATCACTGGACCAGTCGTCCGCACAAAGAAGAACGGTTGAGGCTCATCCATCGCCTGCTGGATTTTGCTCGCAAAGCCAACTGTCGAGTCACGATCCTGTCGGGCGACGTCCACGTAGCCGCCGTCAGCACGATTACCGCCAACGCATCAACTGACCCGAGCAATGTGAACGTCATCAATCAGCTGATCAGCTCCGCCATTGTCAACGCCCCGCCACCAGCATCAGCCTTGTTCTTCCTGAACCACGTCGCGACATGGACCGAAGACATCGACCGCAACATCGTTGGCGAAATGAAAACCTATCCCGGCACGTCCACCACATTCATCCCCAAACGCAACTGGCTCAGCCTGCAACCTGACGATCAAAGCCGCCTCTGGGCCAGCCTGCACGTTGAGGATGACGTGCACCCGTATACCAAAGTGATCCACAGCGGCTCATGAGCAGCACGTCTGGAAACCGGCGTGCAAAATGGACCCACTTCGGCGTCGAAAATGGACCCACCTGGTTTGTGAGAGGGCCACGGGGAGTGCGTGGTTAGTGGGTAGAGGCCGCTGATTCTTGTTGCCGAGTGGCTGGAGTACTCGGTGGGTCAGCTCTGCTTGCGGGCTTTTCTGGATTCCTTCATCGACTCACGGAAGCGGAAGCTTTCACCATTCATCTCAAAGATCTCACAACGGTGTGTCAGGCGGTCCAGCAGAGAGGCTGTCATGCGTTCAATCTGAAAAATCTGTCCCCAGTCACTGAACGCCAGATTGCTGGTCAGCAGCAGGCTGCAACGTTCGTAGCGGTCGGCGAATACCTGAAACAGAAGTTCGGCACCACTGCGGCTGAAAGACAGGTAACCCAGTTCGTCGATCACCAGGAGATCGGCCCGATCCAGCTGTGTCAGGAAGCGATCGATCTGATAAGCCTTCTGCTTTTCCTCAAGGAGATTCACCAGACTCGCCGCCGTGAAAAATCGCACTCGATATCCGAGGCAGCACGCCGCTGCTGCCAGCGAAATCGCCAGGTGCGTTTTTCCCGTGCCCGGCTGTCCCAGCAGGCACACATTCGAGTGCTGCGCGACCCACTGGCAACGCGCCAGCTCCGCACCTTCGGTTTGTTCAGCGACGGGATCGCCGAGAAGTCGAAGCTGTCCAGATCCTTCTCCACCGGAAAGTCGGCCTGCTTCATGCGTGTCAGCAGCGCGTTCGACTGGCGAGTTGACACTTCCAGCTCGGTCAGTCGCAGCAGGTACTGTTCGTAAGTCTGATTCGTGCTGGCTGCTTCCCGGGCCAGTTTCTGATACTCGCTGCTGATTGTCGGCAGTCGCAGCTGCTTGAGATTGGACTTCAGCAACGGGACTTCGGCTGGATCCGAAACGGTCGGTACTATCGCTGAGACTTTTGCCATCAGGGGCTCCTTGAAGAGGGTCAGCCTTCATCAGATGAGATGAAGACAGAAGAGAGTCGAAGTGTTCCAGCCCGGGGCTCGGGACGGTCACTTTCGCCACATCACTGCGAACCGGACCGTCCGCGTTCGCCTGCGTTGTGTTTTCCTGACACAGGACCGTCGCTTCCACACAGCGAATAATTCGATCCGCATCGGCATCCTGAAAACCACGCTGCTGTTCAATCACCGACGCGACATCGCTCACGGAATGATGATCGAGCAGCTGCAGGACTCGCACGTAATGTCGGACTCCAAGCCGCTGCTCCAGGCGACTGCGCAAGTCCGCAAACGACTCCGGCAGCTGCCAGTCGCGCATTACCGTCGCATGATCCAGAGCTCCGGGACGGCGCGAAAGACTCGCCAGATAGTGGCGAGGATTCAGTATTTCTCCCCGTTTTGCGTAACTTCGGACATGGGTGGCAACGACCTGATCTTCGCAGACTATCTCGATGCGATCGACAAAGCCTTTGACCGTCACCGTCCTGAAGGCAACATGCCGCGGGACGCTGTAACCCACACTGTCAAAACGCGCCATCTGGTACTTGTCAACGACGACATACCTGCGGACACACGCCTCAAAACGATGTCGAGGAAGAGGTGCTGACTTCTGAATTTCGACCTTCAAAACATCCGCAATCGTCAATTGAGATGTCGTTGTCAGAGCTGGTGAAACCGCTTCTTGCACAGACTCTGCCTGCCAGGCACTCACACCGGCCGACGTCGCCTGTCTCGACTGGTCCCGGAGACAGCAGTCTCGAAGGTACTCATTCAATTCCGGCAGATCTCTCACTCGCGGCACAGGAGTGCCCCAGCGCCGCTGCAGAGTCTTGACGCGATTCTCCACAACCGGTTTTTCATTTCCGCCGGCCGGCATACAGCACAGCGGCTCAAACGCATAGTGACTGGCAAACACCGCGTAGCGAGGATTCAGCTTGCGCTCACGGCCGGACTGCAACTCTTCCGCAACTGTCTTCGGATTGTCCCGGATTGTCCCACCAGACTTCGCGAGGCACACATCCGAAGAATTCAAAGGCCTGCTGCATCCCGTCGATCATGACTTCCGTCCGCTCGGTCGGCATCGCCACCGCGAACGGCGCGTTGGAGCAGGACCAGACCAGAATCAGTACCGAGACTTGACGGCGGCCTTCCGGAAAGGCGACGTGGATCTTGCCAAAGTCTGCTTCCATCCGTCGACCACAGGCATGCTCCAGGGGAATGAACGTCTCACGTTCCCGAGCACGATGTCGCTTCACAAACTTGCGAACAGCATCATAGCTGCCACGATATTGGTGCTCGTCACGCAGACGCTCAAACAGACGCTTAGCCGTATGACGCTGCTTCGGCGGAGCGTCTACGTCTGACTTCAGAATCGCCAGCAAGGGCTCCCGGACCGGCACGATTTTCAGAGCCGGTTGGTGCTGCCGACGACCATACTTTCGAGGCCCGCCATCACCCCGCAGGATCTCACGAACCTTGTTGCCCGAATGACCAAACTCCCGAGATATCGCGCGAATACTCATCCCGTCCCGGTACGCGCAACGGATCTGACGGTCAACGTCCCTGACCTCAAATCTGCTCAAATCATGAGCAAATTCGCAGGTCCGTCGCGGTGGGTCCATTTTCAACGCCGGTCTTACTCTCGAAGTTAGTCCATTTTGCACGCCGATTTCCAGCAGTTTCCCGGAACACTGCGAAAGGTAGATCGCGAAAGCCTCTCCAACACTGCTGCCTATGAGTGCCTCTCACCAGCCCGATGAACGTCACTCCCCCGCGCGCACAGTAGCACATGCCGACATCGAGATGCCATCTCTGAAGTGAACTGCTAGCTATCGCACTACCGAAACCATTAGCTCCGCAGCAACCACTGGTCATCCGATCACTTCCAGGTGGCAAATAAAATTACCGCCTTGCCAATGCTTTCCATGTTGACATTACGCACGGAATCAAGACACTTCAGCTGGCAAGACGGGTTGTTTGGCCAGCAATTAGCTCTTGCACAATGTATTTAGGCTACGAAGTCCTCACACTTGTGGTGTGCTGGGATAACTAGCCAAGGAGAGGTATTTGGGAGTTAAGGGAATGAACATTCGGTATCGAGTTTCTTCTTGGTTTTGCACAATCGCTGCATTTTCGGTTCTTCAGTTTTCGGCTCTGGCGCAAAGCCCCGGGCAAGTGAAGGTCATCTACCCAGATGGAACTGTTCGGTTTGAAAAACCTCAGGCAGCACCACAGCCAACCCCAGAAACGAACTCCAAGAGTTCCACTTCTGGCGTAAGTTGCTGCTCCGGTAGTTCAAACGGAGGTCCCTGCACACCAGAGTGTAAGGTCGGGAAGAACGCCCCAGTCGTTGAGCCAGTCAATTCAGCGGAATGCCCAAACTCAGAAGAGTGTAAGCCAATTGATGTCCCCATCGACTTGAATATTCCGACCGAAACGACCACTGAGCACTTCTACGTGGACTGCAAGGAAGACGCCGCCCATGTGCCGGTTCCAGTTATCGTTCAGAAAACGACGGAAGTATGTAAGTTCAAGCAAGTCGAATACACTGTAAAGTGCTGCAAGATTAAGGTCTGCATCCCATGCGAACGATGCGAAAAGAAGACAACAAAATGTGAAGTTCGCATGTCGACCGAGAAGCAAAAGATTAAGGTCTGCAAACGTCGAGACGGTACCTACGATGTGGAGGTATTAGATGTTCCCGGAATGCCGAAACGCTGGTTGCTCTATATGGCTGAAGGCGACAAGGCAAAAATTGAAGCCGATCTCGGCATTACGATCGCAATCTAGTTCACCGCACCGCAACATGTGCTAGAACGCAGAAGTTTGCTGAGTCACCGGGCTGTTCTCGGAATAGAGAACAGCCTTTTCTTTCGGCAAAGGCACTAACCAGCGCGTCCCGCAAACTTGCCTCGTTGCTGGGGCGAACTGCGAAGTGGCAACTTCGTCAAGTTACGATACTGCAGCGCCACGCTCAAGAGCATTCGAGCCTGACGAACCTTGGAAGATCGCTGCCTACTATCGAGAGACCGCGTCGTACCGCGGGGTTGTGCCGCAAAAATCACAGTTGTTCAAATGTTGAGCGATGAACGCATCAACCTGATATTCGAAGTCGCTCTCATTTATGTCGAATCTCTTGAATGCCACTACCCGAGTGTCGCGGATGTGCTTGGTTAGCCTCGCAAGTTGTGTCTGAGTTGGGCCAGCAACCACCATCTGCGGAGCCCTGGATTGCTCGCCCGCTTTCGGAGTCGTTGGGGGCACGATTGCCGGGAGTGAGACGAAGTCCCGCTTTTGATTTGGGAGTCGGAACATTCCCGTATGCCGCATTTTAACGGCTCATGCTTGTCCTGCAGCTCACGTGCTGATCCAGAAATGACTGGATCTGGAATTGCAGATCCGGGGCGTCGAGGTCGAAGCGGTTCGCGGCGGTGACGTTGTCGATGCGGAATAGGTGGTCGGTGTTGTGCGGTGATGGGCTGGGCTGGTTCTTTTCACTGGCCGAGATGCCAAATGCAGCGGCAAAACCACCTGCGCCGTTGATTCGTGCGATCGCGGCGCCGATTTCTTTGATGGTTTCGTCATTCACGTCACTCTTGATCAAATCCGGATACTGGCCATTCATCGTGATCGATGGCTTGGAGGTTCCGGCTGCGGGCCGTTTCGGGTCCACGGTGAAGATTCGATCTGTGTAGACGACTTCGTGTTCGACTCGGGTCGTGACCAACTGGTCGCTACCAGACGGAAATGGTTTTCCTTTGTAAAGCCATGCTTCCTGCACAACACGAACATCAATGTGTGTTGGTACGGAGACTGTGATGGGTACACCATCCGCTTCCATGTGCTGCCACTTCGAATTGCATGCATCTCTGTGAACCAGCTGGCTTTCAAATGATGCACAACCGCAGCAGACAGAAAGGCAGAGTACAGGAAGGGTTTGGATTCTGAACATGGTATCTCACTTCATCTGATGTTCGATATCACTATGTTTCCACGAATGACTGCTGCTTCACTGAAGCTGATAGGGTTGTGGCAGTACTCCTGGAATACAAATCTGGGAATCGCCCTGCAGTTCAGGAAGCCTTCGTAGCTGGCTATCGATTTCGAGAGATTCTGGCTCGACCTCTATCTGTGATGTTTCCACACGACTCGTCAGTTGTTCATGTCGTAACCAGCGTGGCTTCAGACGATGTAGCTTGTCCCAGTCCACAAAGACGTCGTGGGACGTGACTGTTGTTGTTGCAGTAATTCTCTGCGGATCCAACTGAAAGTCACTGGCGGCGGGCGTGGCAATGAGGTGTGAGGCAATGACAGGAACTGCTTCCAGAGCCGTATAGTTCAGCTGATCATTGGCCACGATTGTCGCGTTCCCATCCAACCATGCCGCAAGGCCGTCGTTGGAACGAAGCATGTGGACAAAGTGTTCCCGAACGGCTCTCCCGGGAGGATGACGCACAAGCCAAAGAACAGTGGCATCCGTGTGGTCCTTAGATTCGCTGCGAAATGCCTGCTCGCTCCTCGGCTGTTTCTGTTCTCCATTCACGAAGTAGAAGTACTGCTCGCTGGCAGCCAGATTGGTCATACTCGGAACACCCGCGATCGCAAGTACCTCGGAGCTCAATCCCGTCTCCGATGCTCTTCGTACCGAAACGGTATCACCTGGAAACACATGGATCGCACCGATCAAGTCCCGGCTTGCCATGACAGCCGCTGCAGAGAAGTAGTAAACGTCAAACTGTCGGTGTCGTTGGAGTCCAACAACAAGCGGGTCAGTATTTGGCGCTGTCATGACCTCTGTTTCGGAATCATCGGAGTCTGGTTCGGGGGCGCTCGGCGTTGGTGGTGGTCCTGAAGTCGACTCTGGCGTCGGAGAGATTCCATGAATCACTCCTCCCGGCCGAGGTCTGGGGCGATTTCCAGAATGCGGAGAACTGTCGGGTACATCAAGATCGGTGTCGACGGTTGGGGCGGGGAACCTGGTGCTCTGCGTCTGCAGTCCCCCAGCCAGGTTCAGAACCTGAGACAAGGTTGCGACGTTCCCGATCTTCTGGGCTCCTGGATTTTCAACCGCCCCCTCCACGTAGACGAAGTGCTGGGCTGGCGGCGATTCAATCACTTTCACCGTGCGGCTCAACTGACATCCCGCCAGGAGCACAAGCGATGAAGCGATGGAATAAATCCATGTTCCGCCTGCCTGTTTCCGAGGATTATGGCAATTCATTTGAACGTCTCTCGTCGGGGTTCACTGCTTCGTCAGAGCAAAGTGATCTTCAGGAACTTGCGAACTTCTGAAATTCGGCTGACGATGCAGGCACCGTCTTCTCTCGGCCGGCCCGTCTCATCCACCATAACGCCGATGAACAACCCCAGTACTCTGCCGTCAGCATCGAGCACGACGCTGCCACTGTCGCCCTGCACACCAAACAGTTTCTGTCCTGCAACCGGCTGCACGATCAACTGTTCCGTCAGAAACACCGTTTCCATCTGCACACCGAGATGCAGTCCGCCAACGGTTCCTCTTGTCACACGTTCCAGCTTGCGGCTAAACATCTGAACGGGTTCGTGGAGTACAACGGGCTGAGTACTGTTTCGAATCCCACTTGGATACCCGTCGAAGCAACGGATGATGACGGGATGGTCAATCGGATACTCACTTCCAGGCGTCACCAGTGCACAGTCTACTGTTCCTGAATAGTTCACGGACGCTCGGTCCATGTTTCCGACGACACGAGTCGCTGCTTCCTCATTTTTGTTCCAGACGGCAGTCTCTGTAATGGCCGAGAGGGGCTTGCCTCCGAGAACCACGTGTGCGGCAGTGAGGTATCGAGTCTGGTTTTTCTTCGTATCCCAGACAACCAGTCCAGCTGTTCCACGTTCCTCGGGAGCGTGGGCCGGTCGGATGATGTCGCCCCCGTCCAATACGGACGTCACGACTCTGGCGTCCTCATCGCAACTGCCTGTCGTGCTGCAAAACGTCGCAGAACTGACCTGGACCTTGATTCCGTCCACGAAATCCGGGAACTGCTGGCGGGCGCTCATCTGAGAACCACATGTCGTTTGTTCCACGAAGATGCGAATGCAGGGTCGTCCAGCGACGCGACCATTTTTGTCGACCTCTTCCATGATGGCGGCACCGACAAATCCTTTGCGTCGCCGCCATCTGGATAACTCTCTGACCAGTGCCCTGCGTGCGATTCCCTGCAATCGTCGATAGCCTCGATCACTTGCCATCTCCGACATCGCTTTGATGGAGATACGCTTGCTTTGGACCGGCTGTGCGTTGACTTCTCGATCGAGGGGTCGCACCCAGCCGCCCCGGGAATCAGGTCCGATTCGCGGCCCTTTGGATTGTGACGGTCGTTTACCAGGCATCAGTTTGCGCCCCCGGGAAATGGCGAATTCGGATCGCCAGGCACAGCCATCATCGGCAGCGGCGGAACCTCAGGAATGGCGAGTTGCTCAGGTGGGCAATTCACATGTTGATTCATGAACTCTTCAACATGGGCCTCAAGCATCGGATCATCAACGGCAAAGATCCGCGAAGCCACGATGGATGGAAAAACGGTGTACTTCTGCGATTCGCTTTCATCGATACCCCGCATCCCAGCGATTGAACCTTCGCTTGCCGATTTCCCTTTGGGAGCTTTGAAGAGTTTTCCAATTCCGCCCGATTTCGCAATGGTCTCGATGGCCACAGAGACTTCCTGGATCGTCAGATCAGTCACATCGTTTTTGACGGACTTTGGATATTGACCTTCGAGATCAATTTCCCAGCTACTGGTTCCCGCCGCCGGACGCTTGGGATCGACCGTGAACAGTCGACTGGTAGTAATGAATTCGTAGTCGATCACCCGGCTGCAATTTGGGATTTCGGTCGGAGGCTCTCCTTCAGCGTTCGTATAGAAATAGCGTTGCTCGATCACTGAGATTTTGACATGGGTCGGGACTTTCACGGTAACAGGGACACCACGAAGTTTCTCCTGTTCCCATTCCGTATTGGTCTCATCTCGGTGCAAAAAGCGTGACCCAATGCCAGTGCAACCGATGGATGCAAGGACGATGGAAACCGCGAGTGAAAAGCGGAGGTGTGACATCGCAAGGGCCCGATTGGTGGCAAGCTGGATAAACTCTACCGATAGTATCGACTATGCGATTTCCCTACCTTTAGAGTATTCGACTGATACCCCCCAAGGTGCCTGAGCGATCATACAGGACCTTTCAGAGGTGCAACGAAACGATTCAGATTCTGCTTGCCGGCGGGCAACATCACCACTAGGGTAATTGCCCAGTGGTAGATTCCTTTTTCAGTCTGTAGCGAGGTCTCTCGTGAAAAGAAGCAGTATTTTGTCATGCTTTATGGCGGCCCTGATGGTGTGGACGTCAGCCAGTTGTTCGGTTTTGGCTGAAGACGGGATTGGCGTGCAAATCCCGGGTGCTGGTAGTCCAGGACCCGCACCAAATGATCCAACGAACTGGGGAGATCCGCCTCCGACGACGGTCGGGCTTTGTGCTTATGAAGAGATTGGACAGGCGAACGGCGTTTGGTTTTACACGACCTGCACATGTATCAATGGCAATCCGGCTGCTCCGTATGGTTTTGGACAGTCGGCAACTCAATTGCTGGCTTTGGGCTGCACGGAAACCGGATGCTCGTCGGGGACGACTCCTGCGTCAAATACGATCACCGAAACTTCGATCGAGCAGGTACGCGATTCGATCCTCAAGATCCTTGCCAACAAGACAACATCTCGAGTCAAACGCACTCACGTCCAGTCACTGGTGGATAATGTGCTGACGGCAGAGTTTCAGCATGATGACCTCATCGACCAGGGGCTGACAGCAGAAGCTCAAACACTGACAGACGCGGTGCTCGAGGAATGGAAAAGGCACGTTGCCTATCTTCGAGTGATGACCTCTGCAACAGAATTTCCATTCGATGGAGTTTCAGTGGGGCATAGCGATCTGCCTGACACAGACGTTCCACTGATGACGTCTTTGCCAGCCACCGCAACGCTTGCGCTGACTGACACCACAAAGTTCAAGGTAATTCCCGATGAAGTTGTCGTGGTGACAATCCCTCGAAATGGTCTCGCTCCGGAAAAGCGGTATTTTCAACTCTTCCATTTGCGACGGCGACTAGTTCCCCAACTCGATCGAGTCCGATTTGGGCAGCAGATTCAACAACCAGCAGTAGAACCTGAGGAAGCAGCGAAGATCGTCGACCTTGGCCGTTTTACGCATGTCATTGAATTTGATGGCCAGACGTTTCAGGTGAACTCGTTTGATAACCTGAAAGCTCTCTCGGGCATGTAATTGGCGTTTCTTCAGTTTTCAGGCGTTCGGTTCAAAGGTGCGAAACTGCGAGCACATCGAAATCCTATTTCGGTGTCTCGCATGTTCGCATCGAACGATGTGCGGGCCGTCACTGGATCCGAATACGTATCGCTTGAACGATCGTTCGGGCCTATCGTGACCGGTCCTCCTCGCACGACGCGATTGTCCAGGCGATGCATGATCGGATCAAATTCTTCGCCTCGATCAACCTGCCCGGGGTAGTAGTTCCAAAGCGAATCGGTCCATTCGGCGACGTTTGAATACAGCCCGAACACAGCATGGTTGGCCATCCGATCTTCCACGGGTGTCCCGACCGGTCCGTAAGTCCATGCACCGTGGACCGCCGCTGTGTCCCCATTTGGATATTTGCTCGTTCCCAAATTGCTGGCAAGAAACTCGTATTCGTCTTCTCTCAGCAACCGCTTGCCGACTGCTTCCGCGTAAGCTGTCGCGGCATGCCATGTCACCATGACCACTGCGTTGTCATCGGCCTGAACGTCTTTCGGGACGTCGGCCGGAATTGACTCAAACTTCCCGAACTCCTGGAAGGAAACCTCTTTGGGATCCACCCAGAAACTGCTGACTTGTTTTTGGTGAGCAGGGCGGTCTGGTTTGTCATCACCCATCACAAACGATCCCGACGGGATCTTCTCCATATTGCATGTGACAGCAGCGTCACTGATCACGATTACGTCGGGCCACCGAAGACTTCCATCCGAGTTGACGCTCCAGTTTCTGTGATTGTAGGGTGAACGATATTTCTGATTGATATCATCCGGAATGTAGCGATACACCTCGTGAAAGCCGTATCCCGCAACGTCAACGACAACGAGGTACTCTCCCGCTGGCAAGGCCACAGAAATTGCCGATTGCTTCTGAATATGCATAGCGTGATCCGTATCAGGAAGCCGAGTCCGTCTGGTAAGCGGATACACTGACCACCGTACGTCATCTGACTTAACCGGCGCTTTGTCGCTCAGTCGGCATTCGATGCGAACGTCCACGGTTGGAACTCGAGCAGAACGCCCTTGAATGAACAGAAGGCCGGAAGCCGTCAGGATTGCCAGAAGGGTTACGGAACCCATGGCCGCAACCGCTCGATTTCGCTTTGCCCAACGGACAGCTCGCTCCACAAGAGAAACTGGGCGGGCGGAAATCGGGCGTCCCTCCAGTAATCTTGAGATGTCTTCAGCCATCTCACCGGCCGATGCGTACCGACGTTCCGTATCCTTCTCAAGTGCCTTCAGGCAAATGACAGCAATGTCCTTCGACACTTTTGGATTCAGACTTCGTGGGCTCTTTGGTTCGTCGTTCAGGATGGCGTAGATCAGTGAGCGTGAACTTGTTGCACTAAAGAGCTTCTGCCCCGTCAGCATTTCGTACAGAATTGCACCAATCGCGTAAACGTCACTTCGATTGGACAACCCTCGAACGTCGCCACGAGCCTGCTCGGGCGGCATATAGTTGAGCGTCCCGATGATCTTGCCGTCATGTGTGACCGTCAGTTCGTTTGGGTTCTCATGCCGAGCCAGTCCGAAATCTGCAATGTGAGGAATCTGATCACCGTCAATCAGAATATTTCCAGGCTTCAAGTCCCGATGAATAATTCCCTTCTCGTGAACAAACTGGGCAGCTCGCAGTACCTGCAGAATGATCTGGCAAATCTCTTTTTCCGACAGGACTCGGATCTTCAGAAACTCAGACAGTGATACCCCTTCAATGTACTCGCAGGCGATGTAGTACGAATTGCCAAAGGGCCCGACTTCATAGACGCCAACAATGTTCGGATGCCTGATACCGGAAGCAGCCTGAGCTTCTCTCAGTATGAGTTTTGAGGCCTGAGCACCAGCTTCAGAGTTCCGGGGAATCTTGATGGCAACGGGACGTCGCAACTCCGTATCCCACGCCTTGTAGACGACTCCGAATGCACCCTCGCCAAGCACTTCCTGAATCTCAAAGTGCGCGATCTTTTTTCCCGTCTCCGAAATGACGGTCGGTGCGTCATCGGAAGACAAGCTGAAACGACTGTTACAGGACGGGCAAACGACCGTATCAAGGGTTTGATTGGCGTCGTCACTTTCGTCCAGAATGCGAATTTGGTGCAGACAGTTGGGACATCGAAATTGCATAGGACAACCTCATCCAGGCGAGGACTGATAAGCCCTTGAACCAACGGAGCGTTCTGGCTCCATGGCGCAGATCACATTGATCGTTTGCCCACACAGGTGCGCTTGATGAACGCCCCAAATCAGCGAATGAACAATCTGGATTTCACGTCAAAACGCGCCAGTCAAGCACACCTAGTACAACAAAAAACACCGCCTTACACAACCGTTGCGGGTTGTCGCACTGTCGGCGGAGCGATTTCTGAGATTTGCTGGTGGAGTGCGAACCGATTGAGGATCGTGAGATTTTTGAATCGCAGAAGCCGCAGGGAATCCTCACGAATCCAGAGACAAGTATCCGGACTGCACGGGCTCTACTTCTGTTCGCCGATCCACTTCCTGATCAACTCCACGGCCCGTTCGTCTCGCACGTTGGTTCCGAGCGGGGGCATTTGGCCGGGGCCGCGTTGGGTGAGGCGGTGGAGGAGGACTGAAGATTCGGGGTGGGAGGGTTGGATTAGGGCGGGGTTGGGGAGGTTGAAGGTCGTGTGGACGGGGCGGGCTCCGAGGAGTTTTTGTTGGTCGGGGGTGGCGGTGAATTCGGCGCTGAATTGGCTGTTGCCGCCGCCGGCTTCGATGTGGCAGTTGTAGCAGTTGGCGTGCAGATACGAGCGGGCTCGAAGGGTGATGTCCTGAGTTTCGTCGAAGGGGTCGACGAGCTTTGTGAGCTCTTCCACGGGCTTTGGGAGCGGGGCTTTGAAGTAGCCGAGGTCGGAGAGGTGCTGAAGCTGGTTGGCTTCGATGGACTCTGGGGCGGGGTTGGAGCGATTGAGGACAATCGCTTTACTCTGGTAGCGGTGGGTTCGGTTCATCTGAAGCTCGCTGAGGCCGAGGACGTAGTTGGCGGCGCGGGAGTGGCAGACCATGCATTCAGCTCGACTGGGGTAATGCCAGGTCTGTTTGCGGATGCCACCTTCCGCAGATGAGTCGCGGATGGTGAACTCTTCGTCCATGCCGGTGGTACTAAGCAGCTCGGCGTCGGTTTGGGATTCGTTCCAGCGATATGAGTATCCAACCCATTCGTTGTCCTGTCGCAGCATGATGCGGGTTTCGATCCAGCGACGTGTTTCGGGTTTGCCGGCTTCCTGTTCGAGCGCGAAGCTCTTGACGAGGGCGGAGCCGTTGGGGAAGTTCCAGCCGCGGTTGGAGGTGTAGTCGATCGTCTCGTCACCAGGCACGGCCAGCCAGCGTTCCTTATGAGCACCGTCGGACCAGAGTTCCACGTTGACTGAATACGGCAGGACTCCCGGTTCCATCACGTGCTTCGAGAGAGGATGGTCGGTGGCTGATGTGAGCAAGCCTGTCTCGCTGAGCTTCTTCGGAAAATTCGTCGGAGGCTGCTCGGGCGTCGGTTCAACGCGATAAAACCCGCCGCCGTGATCCACGACGATGAGTTCGCCCGCATGGTTTTGGCCGAAGCCGGTAATCTGCAGCGTCGAATCCGCGATCTCACGATGATACGTCACCTTTGTTCCGTCGTGCCGAATCGCCCAGATCTTACCGGTCGAATAGTCGCCGTAGATAAAGCAGCCAACGAGTTCTGGCAATTTGGATCCTCGATACACAATCCCGCCGGTCAGGCTGCGTGATTCGGAATGATGATGTTCGGCCACCGGCGCGACAATAGGTTCGTTGCCTTTGGGGCGAAGCTGATAAAACGGATGGCTGCCTTCCTGAACGCTCCAGCCATAGTTTTCTCCTCGTCGAATCAAATACACCTGTTCCCACAGATCCTGACCGTTCTGCCCAAGCCACAGCTGATTCGTTTGATGGTCGTAATCCATGCGCCAGGGATTACGAAATCCGTACGCCCAGATCTCCGGACGCGCGCCAGGTGTGTTGATGAATGGGTTATCGGGTGGAATTGAATACGGTGCGTCCTTCGTCGGATGATCCACGTCCAGTCGCAGCATGACAGCGAGAAGGTCATTGAGTCCCTGTCCTGTTTCCAGTGTATCGCTGTCAGTCGTGCCATCGCCGGTCGGGCAATAGAGATAACCGTCGGGACCAAAGGCCAGATCGCCTCCGTTGTGACCGTTCGACTGCCATTCCAGAATGACGAGCTCGCTGCCTTCGACAACTTTGCCTGCTCCGTCGCGTGCGATGGTGACTCGAGTAATTCGATCGAACTTGTTCGCATCTTTTGACGGGCCGTTGCTGATGATGAAGAGATAGCCATTCTCCAGGTACTTCGGATGAAAGCAGAATCCGTACACGATGCGATCGGATGGCAGCAGAGGTTCGCTGGATGAAACATCCTGAGCATCCGTGAAGACTCGCAACCCACCAGGTTCGGGCCAGTCCCCTTTGTGGTCGACAAAGAAGATTCGATTCGATCCCGGCTCGGCTCGGAAGTACACCGGATTGAACAGCGGCAGCTTCTCGTAAGCTCGGACCACGCGATAGGGCAGGGGAGGCTCAGGGTAGCCGACGAGCTTTGTGTTGTTCCAGGGGACTCGAACGTTATCGCCGGCTGTAACTTCAGGGGCCATTGGAACGAGGCTGATGATGATCAGCAGCATGACGGAAACGACGGCAATCCTGGCGAACATCATGACAGATCTCCGGAAGTGCTTGCGGCAACTGGCTGGGGGGCTGGCCGGTTCGGGCGGATGATAGACGGAGGAACGGTTGTGGTCACGCGGGGGCGGGAGGCGGGGCGGGTTCTTGGTTCTTGGGGCTTGGTTCTTGGTTCTTGGTTCTTGGTTCTTTGTTCTTGGTTCTTGGTTCTTTGTTCTTGGTTGGAGCGGGGGGCAATGGTTAATGGTTATTGGAGATTGGAAAATGCAAAGTGGGGGTGCTGGGCGAGGCGAGTTTGCAAACCTTCGTTCCGCCGGCGTGAAGCCGGCGGGGACGGGGGGTTTTGCGCGCTGGTTGTTTTGTAGTTGTCAAACCGGGGCTCACCCGGCGTGAAGCCGGGCTGGGGCGGAGGGGGCGAGTTCCTGGGTGCTTGGTTCCTGGTTCTTCGTTCTTGGTTAGAGGGGGAAATGGTTAGTGGTTATTGGAGAATGGAAAATGCAAAGTGGGGGGCTGGGTTCCCGCTTGCGCGGGAATGACGGTGTGCGCCCGCTGAACACTGAACACCGTTCCGCGTCCCTCCCCCGAGCTTGCTGGCGCTCGCTCGACCCCTCCCGCACTTCGTGCAGGAGGGGAGCGTGAGGCAACGATTGGGGACAATCGTTCTACACTCTGAAAACTGAAAACTCACTATTCAATGTGGCGGGAGTTTTGGATGGGGCCGAGGAGGCCGAAGGGGAGAGGGGCGTCCTGGGTGTATTGCTTGCCGAGATGGAGGGCGACTTCGGCTCGAGAGAGTTCGTAGCCAAGATAAAACGCATGGCCGGGGTCGATCGGCTTCTCGACGGCTTCGTGAGCTTTCATCGCCTGCGCGACAATTTCAAAGGGCTCGGTGCCGTGCCAGTGACCGTGGCGGTTCATCAGGTGCAATTCATTCTGCTCGGCAAAGATTCGAAAGTTTGAATCGGTGAGAGCCGCGGCAAGAGCGATCAGTGCTTCACTCGTCATACGATGCAGCCGGGATTCTCGCAGCATCACCAGAGACGAATCGACATGCTTCGGAAGCGTGCTGGTGGAAATCGCATGGTGCACCAGTCGCCTTGCGGCATTGAATTCTGCGACGGCCGTGCGGCACCAGTTGATGACCTGAGTCGTCAGGATGCTCTGAACGCCCAGCTCCTCGCAGATTGCGGCAAGAACCATATTGACGCCGGCAGAATCGACTTCGGTCAGTTCCGTGACGTTGCCAACTCCCATCATCATCGGCACGTCGGGGTACTTTCTGCGAACAGTCATGTAGCGTTGAAGGGAAGCAGTGAATCCCATGCCGATCGGTTCAAGAATCGGATCGACTCGAAACGGAACCCCGGCCAAGGTCAGCGCCTCAGTCAGTCGATCGAGCGAATCCAGATCCTGCGGAGTTTCGGGGACGGCCACAACTTCGACACCCAGCTGACTCACCCAGCTCAGGTTCGACTGATTGCAGCTCAGAATCAGTTCAGCGCCTTCGGCCACCGCGGCGCTGACTTCATCGCGATCAAAGCTGTCGATGGAAACTCGATGTCCTTCCGCCTTCAGCGCTCGCACGATTTCCGCGATGCGCGGTGAGCTCTCACCCGCGACACCTCCGACATCAATCAAGTCCGCGCCGGCCGTGCGAAATCGATGAGCTTCTGCGACGATGTCCTGCAGGGGCATTCGAGTCGCGTGGTTGATCTCGGCGAGAATCTCGATCGAGTATCGACTGAGATCCGCAGACCGTCGCTTGCCAACTCCGAAGAACTCCGGAAGGTCATACAGATCGCGGGGACCGGCGATGAAGGGTTTTCCGAACTGCTGCGATAACTCTTCGAGACTTCCCTGACACCAGCCGGGCAGGACCACCATGTCAATCTGTGGCGAAACCGTCAGACGCTTCTTCAGCAGATTCGTGTGAAGAAGTGCGGCGACTTGAATGCCCGGAACAACGATTTCAAACTGAAATCCTCGCTTTGCGGCAATTGGCGTCACGACATCGCGCAGGGAGGCTTCGGCCAGTGAGCCGGTGACGAAGAGGATCGATTTGCCATTCAGATCCGCATTCAACGCACCGCTCCGCCGTTCACGTTGATCACCTGGCCCGTGATATACGAGGCATCATCGCTCAGCAGGAAGCGAGCCATGTTGGCTATGTCCTGAGGTTCGCCCCAGCGTTTCAACGGCGTCTCGGCGAGAACTCGCTGCTGCCAGTAATCGCCAGCCGTTTCACCCCACGCCGTTCGGATCCAGCCCGGTGCGATGCAGTTGACTCGCACGGCCGGCGCGAGGCTGACGGAAAGCGAGCGCGTGAATCCCATGATCGCGTTCTTGGCCGTCGCGAAAAGTTCGCCGCTGTCGCCCTCCATGCCTCGATCCGATTGATCCCAGCCGACCGTCAGAATGCAACCGGATCCCTGACTTCGGAAGTACTGACCGAAGCTGCGTGAAAGCTCCACCGTGCCCATCACATCCGTCTGGAGCAGAGCCAGCAGTCGGTCGGAAAACGGAGCAGACCGAAGCTCGGTAGTGAGCAGATCTGCTCCGGCGTTGTTGACCAGCCCATCGATGCGACCGATGGAACAGCACTGTTCCAGCAGGCGAGTTCGATCTTCCGCAACGGAAACATCAGCCTGAATCACAGTAGCGTTTCGATTGAGCGCGCGGATCTCTTCTGCGACTGCGCTGGCTTTGTCAGCGGAGCGGCGATAGTTGATGATCACATCGGCTCCGGCCCGCGCACATTCGAGCGCGATCGCGCGGCCGATGCCAGTGGAGGAACCGGTCACAAGGATTCGTTGATTGTTCAATGATGCAAACATGGCAGAAGGGTACATCCCGACCTGCCGGCTGCAAAGTGGGCTCGCGTCATGGACAAACAAGTCTCAGAACGTTCTATTTC